>Ga0308168_1000056_pt1 | contig 246341 bp, 267 predicted proteins | sample PhyCR2_FD_202133 | JGI IMG/M metagenome (GOLD analysis project Ga0308168, IMG submission 202133) | Phyllosphere microbial communities from UC Gill Tract Community Farm, Albany, California, United States - DLSLRC.R2 | ecosystem: Host-associated > Plants > Phyllosphere > Unclassified | place...
CAGTCTCCGTCTGACGAGTACGATGCGGAGTTCCTGACCCCAGAAGGGGAAGAACGTATCGTAACCCGTGACGACGTAGAAGAAGACAACGTCGATGTCATGGATGACGAAGAACTCACCGATGATGCCGCGGTGGAGTCTGATAACGGTTTCGATGAGAAAGAAGACCTGGTTATCGAAGCGCCAAAAGAAGATGTCAAGCCGACGACCATCGTGGTGGAAAAAACCATTGCCCACGACGAAGTCATCAAACAGGAAGTAAAACGCCTGGCCGAAGCCGGTCGTGTGACCTCGAAAGCGTACCAATTCCTGTCTGACTCTTCTCAGCGTTTTGTCAGTCTGCCAAACCCGTACAATCCAAAAGAGACGTACGGACAAGCGCTGACTATCGAGAAGAAAGATATCGAAGTCAAAGCGCAACCGAAAAAGATTGAACGTCTGGTTACGGACGAAGCGTGGTTTGAAAACGTTAACGACCAGATTATCAAACAGTATAACAAGACCATGCTGCCTAAAGACATCTTGTCTGCAGTAGCATCGTCACAGCGCCTGGGCCTGGCGATTCACAACCACACGGTAGAGAAAGAAAATACCGTGACCGGGAAAGTGGAACACCATACCCTGCGCGTTCAACCTATCGGCGGTGAACCGACCACAGTACGCTTCTCCATTCCGGCCCTGACCGATGACGGTACCTGGGTTGCGAACGGTGTTGAGTACACCATGCGTAAGCAGCGTGTCGATTTACCTATCCGTAAGGTTGCCCCGGACACCGTTGCCCTGACCACTGCGTACGGCAAGAACTTTGTACGCCGCAGTGATAAAGTGGTGAACGACTACGGGCGTTGGTTGACGAATGCGATTATCACGCGTGCCGTTGACCCGAAAAACACCGAAGTGACCGATGCCAAACTGGCAAACGTGTTCGACCCTCTGCTGGAACTGCCGCGTCAGTACACCGAAGTGGCACGTCGTGTGGCAAGCTTCAATGCCATGGGCTACATGTGGAGTTTTGATTTCAAACAACGTGATGTCTTCTTTGACAGTGATCAAATCGCCGACGCGGACCGCGCCAACCTGATCCCTGTTGCGAAGAAACCACGCAGCGAAATCATCCTCTGCATGGACAGCAAGTCACAGATGTATAAAGTGAAAGAGGACAAGGTTGAACCACTGGGCACCTTGGCTGAAATGCTGGGTGTGGATTCGTCCAAAGCTCCGCGTGAAATGACCGAACTGTCTCTGATGGGTAAGTCACTTTCACTCGGCTTCATCTTTACCTACTACCTCGGGTTGCAGGGGATGTTGAAGCACTTTGGGATGCAGTACGAACTCATGCCCGCGGGTCAGCGCCTGGACAAGTCGCAGTACGACAGCATTATCCGCTTAGCGGATGCGAAGTATGCTATCACCTGTGACAACGACCAACAGCGCATGATACTGAACGGTCTTGACCGTTATTTGAAACACTTCACTGCGTATACCGAGTCCGAAGTGGAACGCGAAGACATTTACCTGAACCTGATTCGTGATGCAGATGGCCTGTCTCCACGGTACATCAAAGAGCTGAAACAAATGCGGACCGCGTTTGTTGATGACATGCACGCACGTATCCTCAGGAAAATGGGTGAGCCGGAAACCTTTATCGGCTTGCTGCAACGTTCGAACGAAATGCTCCAGACGGACAAAACCTTGCCGGAAATCAACGGTGAGGAAATGATGTTCATCGGGAACCAACGTATTGCGTATCACATCTACACCGCCATGGTGCGTGCGATGCGTAACTACAACAACGCACCGGGATCAAACCGCAAGTTTGAACTGACACAGGACATGATTTGGGGGGCGATTAACTCCGACCCATCGGTTCTGCTGGCACCGGGTGCAAACGCGATTCAAAGCATCAAAGAGAAAGACGTTGTGACCATGGGGGGTACGGGTGGCCGTAACCGTAAGACAATGGTTTACCACACTCGTGAGTTCCAACCTTCTGACCTCGGTATCGTTTCGGGTAACACCGTCGATAACGGGGACGTAGGGATCACCGCGTTCTTAACCAACAACCCGGCCTTCGATACCGTCGATGGCACCACGTTCAAACGTGACGGGGAGTTACAACCTGGTCATGCGCTGTCGTTTATCGATGGGCTGGTACCGGACACCCTGATGGATGACGCCAAGCGTCAGAACTTCGTCGGGATTCAAATGGGGTCAGCGACATCGTGTATCGGTGCCACGACTACCCCGTATCGTACAGAACAGGAGAAAGCCGTCGCCCACCGTACGTCTGTGAAACACGCACGCGTGATTGACAAAGCAGGCAAAATTACGGGCATCTCTGATGACCACATCGAAATCACCTATGAAGACGGTGAGAAAGAGGCATTCCCACTGGGCCGCTGGTTCGGCGCTCACGAAGGTACCTATTATCCTCACACCCTGGTTACTCGCTGGAAAGCCGGAGACAAACTCCCGGCCGGTACAGTCATCACTTACAATGACCAACAGTTCGAAGTCGATATCTACGATCCGACGCAGGTGTCCTGGAAGAACGGGATACTGGCTACGGTAGCGTTACCGGAAGGGGAAGAAGTAATTGAAGACTCCAATGCGATTAGTGAGCGGTTCGCTGCGAAAGCACAGTCTGATGTTACCAAACTCAAAGAAGTAACGATTACCTTTAACCAGAACTTGCTCGAGATTGGTAAAGAAGGCGACCACGTCGACGTGGACTCAATTCTATGCACCTTTACCGACAACCTGACCGGCGATATGTCGGGGTTCAGTAAAGAAGCTGCGGCAACCTTGCAAGACTTGAGTTCGTTCGCACCTCGTGCGGGTGTACGTGGCCACATCGACAAAATTGAAGTGGTGTATCACGGCGAAACCGAAGACATGACCGCCTCACTGGCAGAACTGGTACGCAAATACGACCGCATTCGTCGTAAAGCCGCCTTGTCTGTTGGTCGAGACGACCCACTCGATGGGCGTGTCACCGGGGACTACCGTGTTGAAGGGGTGCCGCTTGCTTATAACTCATTGTGCGTTCGATTCTATATCACGCACCGTGTGGATATGGCAGCTGCGGATAAAATGGTTATCGCGAACCAGCTGAAAACCACAGTGCAGGAAGTGATGCGTGGTGTGAACCGGACTGAATCCGGGGACGACATCGACATCCTCTTTGGACGTGACTCAGTTGACGCACGTATCGTTGGTTCCATTCAACGTATCGGGACAGCGAACGCGGTTGGTGAACGTGCAGGTGTTCTTATCGGGGATATCCTTGATGGGAAAGACGTGCCGGTTCTGCCGACGAAACTTTAGTCCTAAGGGTGGGTCGCTCCCACCCTCGTAAACAACTCCGGAGTTGAGAATGAGTATTTTAGATTCTATCAAAATGCGTAACGGGATTCCAACGGGTAAGAATATTACTCAGCAGGAAACCGAGGGTTATTCCCCGCAACAGCGTCTGAACTTTGTTACGCTGGGTAATGCCGTTGAACTGACCACAGAGATTCTGCACGGTCTGATGAAAGGCAACAGTGGCCTGACCGATCGTCAGGGCGATCAGCGTATGCTGAAACGCGACATTGCAGATTTAGTCGGTGCCCGCCTTACCGCGCGTATCCAGGAAGCAGCCAGCACCGAGAACGGGGGTCAGGCATGATCAGTTTATACTCACTTAACGCCGTCACTAACGCGATGAAGCTGTGCAAACAGTTTAACATCCGTTTGGATGCGGAAGAAGATAGCCCGATTGGTCTGCTGAACAAAGCAACCGACCAGGCCCCTATCTTTAACACCGGCATCACTGACGAGCAGTTCTTCCAACAGCTGCCGGATATCACCAAAATCAAAACTCCGGCGCACGGTACAGGGGAAGCCTCGGTTGTGGCGGATACTGCAGCCGGTGCAGAAGTGCTGAACGTGGAAGACCACGAACCGACCCTGTTCGAACTGAAGAACATGGCCATCCAGCGCTGTAATGGGATGCTGGACTTTGCGCGTAACGTGATTCAGCCGTTCGTGCAAAACGTGATTCAGAACAACCAGCCGGTTGAACAGCAGGAACTCTCTGAAGAGTGGAACCTGGTACCGGTCGGGATGGATGCTGCCCTGGAAAGTCCGGTGGTGCAGGCGCTGATTGACGAAATCGAAAACCCGCTGGGTAACGGGACAACGCACGAAGCCGTAAAAGCTAACGTGCCGACCAACCTGGAAATTCCGGAAACCGGGAACAAAATGTACGATGACCTCGTACGTACCCTGTTGAACGAAACCGGGATGTCTATCGTTGAGGCGGTTCAGGGGATGCTGGAAGGGAACATGCTGTCGCCAGTTTCTGAACAGGCACCACACAACCTGAAAAAGAACATCCTGTTCATGCTGCTGGCGTCCTACTACGTTGAACGTCCGTGGGAAAACTCCAACCTGGGTAGCGGTGAATGGCGTGCGAAAATGCTGCCGCTCTACTACAGCAACATCGGTTGGGTGTATGCCTACGCGAACGCCATTGTTGAACGTGTGGCGTCCGGTAACGTGGTATTCGGTTACGACGGTAACGAGAAGAAAGTCTACATCTGCCAGGAAGCCTTTAAAGACTACCTGGAAAAAGGTGGTGATGTGGAAGCGCTGCTCGGGGCGATTTATCTGCTGGATGATGGCGATACCCGTGTGTCTACGCGTGTACCGTCTCTGCTGGAGCGGGCGAACGATTATCGTGCCGCTTATGCGCACCGCAGTGCTATCCAGCGTGCGAAGAACGACACCGATTGGCTGAGCCGTAACCGTGCGTCGCTGAAAACTGCTTTTGCGGTGGCTATCGATACGCTCGACCCAGAATATCTGGCGCGCGATGCGCAGGGTAACCTGTTCACGGCTGACCAAATCAAAACCGGTGTGTTCTCTTCTATCGATCACCTGTTTGGTAACAGCACCAAAGATATCACCGAGTTCGTTATCCGTACCTCCTCGGCCGAGGTCTTTGGCGAATACGATCTGTGCAATCTGCTGCTGGAAATTCACCACGGCATGATTAACAACCGCCAGCCTGACGAAGTGGCCACCGACTGGATGATTAACTACGTCATCAACTGGGTATGCGGTGCTATTTGTGTTGATATCCTGAAACGCGCTTAAACCTGTAGGAGGTGATCGTGAGTGCAATTGAAACAGCCCGTCGTGACCCAACGAAGATTCATGCTGACTTGGTAAACAACGGCACGGTCACCACTACCAAAGGGGGATGTTACATTTACATCCCTGTTGGGTTTGTGGCGAAAGAGTTGGCGGTGGTTTCTTCGACGGTAACGATTATCGGTTTGTTTGCGATATCGACCGACCGGAAAACCTACGGGGTCTCGGGGGTTACGACCTTCATCGAGATTACCCCGTCGGCGTTTGAAGAGATTGATGTCCACGGTGTTCCGTATTACGAATTCCGTTTTGACCCCGGTACGGTTGTTTTCCCCAACCGCATGTTGCAGGTGATGCCGTCACCTGTGTACAACATCGCGTCGTACGTATACGACTTTGGTAACCGTCCCTTCTGGATGCAAACTGATGACGATGCCGAACTACTGGCACCGGATAAGACCAAGAAGTGGAATGGCTTTACCGTGTTTGCTGACCAAATCACAGCAGACGTCTATGCTGCCCACACGCAGCGTAAAGTTGGCGACCCGCGCACGTATTTCCGGGACACATTGAAAAAGGACAGCGATTTGAGCAACCCTGTGCAGTTCATTCCATTGCGCAGTGGCTCACTCAACAAAACGTCGCGTCTGGCGAAGCTTGCTGACGTGGAACTGAAACAAGGTATTCGTTCTGCACTGCAAGTCGATCCAGTCCGTGCCGAACCGCTCGAGGATCTGTTTATGCGATAACTGGTGGTGCGCTTTCGGGCGCACACTGGACTGAAAAAAGAAACTGGGGAAAACAATGGAAAACTTGTCACTACGTTATAACTGCGTAGCGCTGGCTGGGGTCAATAAAGGGGCAACGCTCAAGAAAGATGCGGACGGTTACTACTACGTCCTTTTAGGCGCACTGAATATTTTCAACTCTGAGAATATCTATTACGCTTACAACGAATCGAAGCACGTCTTCGAACGTTCTAACATCTTCATGCGCAAAGTGCAGGCGGGGAATCTCTTCGGTGAAGAAGACCACCCTCCGTACGAGCAGGGCATGTCCGAAGCCCAGTGGATTGAGCGCAACGAATGGATTGAGACGAAAAACGTCTGTATGCACATTCGTGAAGTGGAAGTGAAACCGACTGACCAGGTCTGTAACGGTCTGCCGGTGATGGAAATCTGGGGCTGGGTGAAGCCGAACCGCGAACGTGGTCCGCTCCTGGCAGAAGCGCTCGAGAACCCACATCAGAACGTGTGCTTCTCGCTGCGTGCCATCGTACGCGAAGGTCGTATCGGTGGGCAGGTTGTGCGTCGTATCGATAAACTGGTGACCTTTGACTGGGTTATCGAAGACGGGCTGCAAATCTGCAACAAATATTCCGCGATTCAGCGTGGCTCTAAAGTGGCGCAAGAATCAACCCGTACGTACGTTGACCGTCCGATCAGCATGGAAGTGCTGGAAGACATCATCTACAACCCGACCGCAGTGTCTACTGTGGCTACGGAGTCTCGTCGTGGAGCACTGCGTGGTATCGCACAAGAGTACCTGGCGTTAACGCCGCGTCGCTCTAACCTGCGTGTCATGGGCATGGGTAAGGGAAGCTGGTAAAATGAGCGAAAACGTCGACCCCTCATTAGAGCGCTGGCTGCAGCAGCAAATGCCGCGTGTCGTTAAGAAAGTAAAGTTACGCCAACTTAACGAACAGCCACTGCATCTGAGCAAGAGTAAGATCTCGGTGTTCTCACCGCGTATCCCTCTTTCTGTTGCGCGTGATGAAGATATGACCGTGCCGCGTATTTGCTGCTCGGTAGATATCACCCGTTGTATTCACGGTGTCCGGCATCTCTTTTCTACCATTGAGATTCCGACCCGGTTATTCTTACACGGGTTTCAAGAACGCGCGGTCGTACAACCGTCAGTGGACTTAACGTGCGAACCCAATCGCGCAGGCGAAGTGTGGATTGTTCCGCACCGTATGTCGAACTGGGATATCAAACCAACTGTACTTGGCGAGATGCGTTTATCATCGCTCGGCGAGGCCGGTAGTAAGTTCACGTACCAGATGTGTTTCGGTCAGGATGTTCGCTGGAACTCCTACCAACTGTTGAAAGCAGATGTCTTCTACGAAGCTTTCGTCACTGTAGATTGGGAGAAAGAAACACTCAAATGCAGTGATGCGAAAGAAGTCGGTCGAACTGCCTTCGACGCCGCCATTAACGAATACACTGTCACCCCGTGACCGGCAAGTTCGTGGTCTGCAAATCACCACTTACCGTAATCAGGGGGAAAGCATGAAAGTCGTTAACATCGCAATACCCTCGACGCTGCAAACGTTGACACCGGACGAACTGAAAGCTCTGGCTCTCTACGCGGTTCAGGAACGCTGTGGTCGAGATGTGCTGGCTGAAATTCTCGGTGGGCGTTTTGACACCAAGCGGAAGATCAACAACATTGTCGCGGGTATTGCTCAACAAGACATCGCACAGTTCTATTGCGATATTCGTTCAGCAGGAGTTACTATCGATTACACCCGCACCTATTTCTTGTTGGCGGAGCCGTACCGTTCCAACATCACCATTAAGCAGTTGTAGTTTTTTTACGGTTCTGGTAGTTCATGTGTTGGGGATTACAATTTTAAAGGAAGCAAACATGTTCTATTTGGATAGCGATGGGTTATTTGCGCGTTGGCGTACCTACGTATTATCCACACATTTTCCGGGATTGACGATTAAGGAGTTCAATGCGTTACCTGAGCTACGTCGTCGCAGTCTGACACGCGAGATGTATCAGCGTGATCCAGATTTGTTCTATAAGCTCCAGCCTATTCCCGAGGCGGGCAAGATTATTGAAACGCTGGAAAAGTTGTGTGATTCGTGGGCAATACTGACATCCGGTTCTGAAGACCACTTTGACCACCAGTTGGTGGTTGAGTCGAAACAGCGCTGGTTCTTAAAGCACTTTGGTGTGCCGTCAGATAAAGTCATTGTCACTGAGAACTCTGGGCAGAAAGCAGCTTACGCCTCACGGGGGAATTTGCTTGTCGACGATTATGGTCGGAACTGTCGTGAATGGGTGCTACAGGGCGGGGGAGCGATTTGGGTACGAACAGAACAGCCGAATATCCCGGCCGTCTGTAGTCAATGCGAAGCGTTCTACGAAGACCCGATTAATCTCTCGGGAACTCTGTTGCCGATTTAATCCTTAGGTAGTCCTTTCACCCGAGAGGACTACCCGTTTTATTTTAAGTGCATTCGAAATTCTTACAGATATATTTTACTTAGGTGAGATTACATTCCTAATCTTTTACTCGACTATAACCTTAAGGAGCACCTTATGAACATTTCAGACCAAATTGTAAACCTTTGCCGCGACCCGTTCGTGATGTTAATGTTAACGGCAAAAGCTGCCAGCAACGAAGACGATTTAATCTCGTTGTTGTCTGACCCGGTTGAGCTGTGTGTAGCGCGTGATAAACGTCTGCACGAAGCAAACACCACCGACATGGCCACCACACTTCAAAGTCCGGATGCTGCAAAATTCATCTTGTTGATGACTGACGCACAATGGCGTCAGGAACATCAGCTGCAAGGTGAGTTTGCCAACTTACCGTTCGCTTTCGGCGAACTGGTGACGGGCGACCAGCACCTCAAAGGCATCATCGCCGGTGAAGAGTTAGCGGAGTTTCAAACGACCATGACTCTTGCCGCTAAGAAGTTTGCGGAACTCACCGCAGCGTAAGTAATTCAATTCGACCATTACCTTTTAGGAAAAGAAAACAATGCAAGGCACCGAAATCAACAAGCTGTGGGAAAAACTGGTACGTCAATTCCGTGACTTCTATCTGTATACCGATAGCGCTCACCGCATCGACCACATCCAGTCTGTGAAGTCTAACGCGATTCGGATTGCGTACCTGTTGGGTGAAACCGAGCATTTGAAGTTGGCGCTGATTGCGATTGCGGCACACGATATCTTCTCAACCAAAGAAGACCGTGCTTCACACCACATCAAAGGCTACAGCTGGATACTGGACAACAAGCCGGTACTCAAGCGTAAATACAAACTCACCGATGACGAGTGTCTTATCATCGCCCACGCGGTATTAGAACATCGTAGTTCTCACAAAGGGAACTACAACGGCATTGTCTCTGAGATTGTGGCTGCTGCTGACCGCGGCATCCCGTCTGTGGACGATGTGATGAATTATGCTTATCGCTCTTACCTGTATGCACGCGACCATGGCAAAAGCGTCACCGATGCGAAATTCCATGCTGTGCGCCACATCAAAGAGAAGTTTGGTAAAGACGGTAAGTCCAAAGTTCCTGACTGGTACCACACACTCTTTGCTGAGAAACTGTTGGCCCGGTTAGACCATGTGGAACAATTGGATATCGATTGCTTCACACCCGAAATCACTGATGAGCTCGAAGCTCGTCTTCATTCCAAGTAACCCTGAAGGATAAAGCAATGACCACTAAAGTAACCTCTATCAAAGAACTGTCTGCCCTGATCGACGCTATCGAAGGTCCGACCGTTGTACTGAACGAAGACCTGTCTCTGAAAGCTGAGCCGATGCAGAAGCTCTACGAAGAGACGTTGCCGACCACCAAAATCAACGATCTGGAATATCGCTTCACGCTGGAAGATGCTAACGCATTGCGCCAGCACGATGCGAACTTCCTCGAAGTGTACGGCGGTATCGCCAGTGGTGTTATCGTTGACCGCGCGAAGGCGGACAAAGACGTTGCTGCGCTGGACCTGAAACTGGATATCGGTAACGCCAGCTTCTCGACTGTCTTCGCTCGCCCGACCGGTGATGAGCCGACCAAGAAAGAATGGGAAGCCTCTATCGGCTTCGGCTACGGCGCACCGAAGTCTAAAGCGCTGGAAGGCAAACTGCGTAAAAGCTTTGCGGCTGCCATGATGGCGGGCGATGAGGAAGACGAAGAGTAATGTTCGACTTCTCCCCGAAACAGCTCGCAGAGTCTCTCGGGGGTAAAGTAACATGTCACCCTAACGTGAATCCTGCTACGGGTTTGCGTTGGGACAACACAGTTGCTCCTCCCGATGAGATTGGGATTACGATTAGCTTCCCACGACAGATGCCGCCGCCGAAACCTCTCGAAGGTATTGCTGCGCACTATCGTCGGAAGCGGTAACAAATAGAGGCGGTCTTATGACTGCCTCTTTTTTTTGATCCTGGAGTAAACAATGAGAGATGAAACACTGTTCTCGGGCCATGTGCTGAACCATACGTCAGAAGCTCCCGAGAATACTGTCATGCGAAGCGCGATGAATCGTGATGAAATCATCCAGCGCCTTAATCAGATTGGCGACGTCTTCACCTTGTCCCTGCGCCAGGTGGTAGATGAAACCGCTTTTGAACATACCGCGGGTTTTGCCGCAGAGATGATTCCCCACACCGTCAACGGTTACCAACGTTTTCTCGACGACATCACCAAGTCCTCAGCAGGGCGTGTGATTGCCGGGTTTATCATCCGCTTCAAACAGCTGCTGTTGATTGAATTCGGTGACTACGTTATCGGTTGTCTGGAGCGTGAGCTGGTGACACTGCAGCCCGGTGACATTGTTACTGCTGAAAAGGGTGCTGGGCCAAACGAAACCACGCTGTGGAAAATTGCTCATCCGGACAGTCCTGACCTGGCACCACCGGCAGAATATGATTTGCTGTCTTCTTTCCTGCTGCTGATGCAGATGAAGAACCTTATCATCCGTGCAGGGGCCGCAATGCAAATGCGTGAAGATGAAAAAGATAACACGAAAGGACAGAAAAAATAAAACGTACCTCACTCCCGTAAAGGAGTGAGGCGCGCTTCTTTTTTTTGCTTAGCCGCGGAGCTGCTGAGCCATCTGCTCGTCAGAAACAGAACGGTAGCCACCCGGAGTCGCATCGACATCAGGGTTAATGCCATCAGTCTGCTGAGACGGAGTCAGCCACAGTTTACGCTCGTAAGGGCGCAGACCGTACAGCTTCATGCGTTCCAGTTCCTTCGCCGCTGCCTGCATCGGGCCCCAACCTGTCCATTGCTGGGAGGTGAAGGTGATAGACAGTTCGTTGGTCTGAGGACCGGTGTTCGGGTCACGCTCACCGATATCCTGACCAGAAGTTTCTGGAGCCATGTTGGTCAACCACCAGGCGTTCTGCGGTTTGCGGTTGTACGCATCCGGTTCGAAGTACAGCACGGTCATGCTGTACATGTCTGGCAGGTGATCCGGCACGTTCGGGTTGATAGCGGCCAGACCAGGGTGACCAGTCTGGGGATCGCACACACCGTACACGAGCCATGCCCACAGCATGTTCTGGTACACCTTACCGAGTTTATCCGGCGTGGTGTGAGTAACAGAAGACAGCGCTTCCGTTACCAGGCCAGCTTCATACTGGACGCGGTTGTTACGACCCTGTTGGGTCTGCACATACTCAGCGCTCAGGGTTTTGTCCAAACCGGTAATCGTGGTGTGAACCTCGATAAACGATTTGATTGCCTGACGCCACAGCTGCGGGTTCGGCATGTAATCCACCCAACGAGGGAATTCCATGACGCGCGCGATGACGTTACGGCGCAGACGGCTGGCGTTCGTAACGAACTTACCAACCTGTCCAACCGGGCCGTTTTGGCCCGAGGAGAACGGGTTGACCATGTCGTACGTACCACCGTCGACATGCAGCCCCTGATCAGGAAGGATCATACGATCTTTGATAGACATCTATTAGCTCTCCCGACGGTAGACTTTGATAGTGGTGTTGAACTGAGTCAGCAACACACCGCCGGTCGCATTCAGATCCAGCGTGACGGAATAACCGTTCGCTTTGTCATCAGCCGTGAAGTACGCGCTTGGGGTCACGTCCGCAATGCCATCGAGGCGGTTTTCCAACCGTTCGGTGACTTTGTTTTCGATCATTTTAGCACGTTCGCTGTCCGTCATGCGGTTTTCACCAGACATGTCTGCCCACACACCATCAGACACACGGTAAACGTAGGTCATGATGAAGTTGAACAGTGCGTTGTTCAGCACGGAGCGGTCTTCGCTGTAGATGGACTGAATCGCCGGAATGAACAGACGATAGTAGTCACGGCTACGGGCAGTGATGAGCGACACATCCCAGTCGGACGCATACACTTCATTGCCTTTCCACGGCATACTCAGATCGTACAGATCTTCGATGATCGTCTCTTCACCGCGGCTAAAGCGGTATGCAGGGTTCGCACGACCTTCGCCAGCACCGAGATACTTCGAGAAGAAGCTTGCGATGCTGTAGTTCATCGGAACCGGCTTCTTGTAAGAAGAGTTACGGATGAACGCAGTCTGACCGGTCACCATACCACGCGCAGCCGGGGTACCGTAGTAGGCACTTTCCGGAACGGAGGTGATGAGTTCGATCAGCGCGACTTTGGCACCCTCTTCGGTTTGCAGGTCATTACGGCCCTGGTCGAAGACGTGGGTACACAGCGTCAGGAAGGTGTTACGCGACTTGCCGATGAAGTTCACACACGCTTCTTTGGTGTCGAACGAGAAGCCCGAGTCCCAGAAGCAGCCGAGTGAATATTTCAGTTCGTTATCGTAACGGACTTTTCCGTCTTCAGGGAACAGCAGCATTTCACGACGAACGAGTTCATCGTAAACGGTGTCACCCATGGTACCATCGCTACCACCTTGCAGGTAGTGGATGTTAGACCCGGAGAAGACCATCTTGCCGGTTTCGGTAGCAGGGTTAACCTGCAGGCCGTCATACGGCTGACCGATCAGGTCAAGGCCGCCGAAGATGTCGACCATGTACGGGTCGGCAATCGTGACGTTTTGGACAGCAGCTTGCGCCAGGCCCAGAACAGTTTCGAGGTTCTCACGGTAGATATAGAACTCTTCGAACGGACCGTAGTCTGGCAGCCCACCGACATCCGGCATCGTCTTACGATAGCCATCAGGAATGATGGTTTCGAAGTCGAGCTGGGTGCGCATCGGCAGATAGTATGCATCAGGCTTAAAGCTGAAGTTCATGCTGCTGAGACCGTTGATGGTTTTCCAGACCACCGGTGACGTCACACCTTCCAGGGTTTCGAACCACTGGAGTTGGTACATGCGACCACCGACAGTATTCTGGTACGAGGAAGCCATCGTTGGATTGGACTTCTCGTTCAGTGGAACCATCTTGAAGCCAAAGCCGTTTACGTCAGCGCCCGCGTACGGACCCTGGACATCAAACAGCGGGTAAAGCTTGGATTTGGTACCGCCATCGCCGGTCATGGTGCCGTCGGTTACGAGACCACCCTTGAGAGGGGGAGTCGTGCTATCGATGACAACAGAACGGAACACGATGACGATACCGTCAACCTGCTCTTTGACTTTGGGCTTGCCAGTCGCATCGTACTGGATAACCCCATTTACGCGTTCGTACGCCGGAACTTTCGTTTCGAGCACGTCAGCAAACACACGGATAGCTGCAGTTTTCGCATCATCCGGAACCAGACGCTGATACATACACTCGTTGCCGTTGGCGTTGAACATCGCCTGGTAAGGCGTGTTGAACGTCGCGTACGGGCCGCGCAGGTCAAAGATACTACGACCAAGCAGAGACAGTGCATTATCCCCGGTTAACGGGAACGCCTCGTTGTCTACCCCGCGCGCGGCAAAGGTGAAGATCAGCGGCTTATGAATCGGATCACCCGTAGGGGTCCGTACAAGCGCGGCGACGGAGTTATCCTGCCAGCCTTGCTTGTTATTCAACGGCGCGCCGTTTCGTGGAATAAAAGTCATGGAACGTCTCCATAATTCGTCTTAAAAGACCTGTGGGTCATACTAAGGTATCAATCTCATGGCACTCGAAAACGCTTACAGCGGCAATCCCTTTAACAGCATTGACCTGACAGGCATCAAAGCTGGGCTGGAATTGGCCCGTTCCCTTAATCAAACCAGAGCGCAGTCTGACGAAGTTCACTACGTTATTGAAACTGCCGATGTAAAATCGTTTCCACTGCCGATTGTGATCGGCGACGATGTGTACGTAGACGCACGCACGTTTACCACGCTGGACAAATCCGGCGAGCTAAAAATTCGTAACCTGACTGAGCACGCACTGCGACTCGACCAGGCACGTTGGGAATTAGTGTGGAAACGGAATGGTGGAAAGCTGGGTGCACTGATGTCCCAGATGTATTATCACCATGAGATTTTCAGTAAGTGGGTAGTCGATGCTATCGACCACGCAAATTCACTCGCTCCATATCAAAGCGCACAAGTCAAAGCACTGGCCGCACTTTTCTCCGTTGGACAGTTCTACAACAACTTCGAAGACGAAGTCAAAGCGCTGCGTATGCAGCAGATGTTGGAGAACGAACTGGGGATTGCTGCGGAAGTTTTTGAATCTGTGACCGGACATACTGATTACTTATTCCCCCGCAACATCACCGAATTCGTCGAGATGGTGAAAGCGGCGGACATCAGTTCTCGTCTGAAAGATCTCAGTGTAGTCAGCCTGCAAGGGATGCTCTCCGCCAGTTTCGGTCCGATGGTCAGTTACGATCGTCAGTTGACCACCTGCGCTATCGAGTACCCTCCTGCGCTGTTCTGCATGACCAAAGCGTGTCTGGACAATAACATCTTTAACCGTTTCCGTTTCGGGGGCGTAGTGAAGAAATCCAACGCAGCGAAGAAACGCGACAAGTTCGAAACGTCCTTCAACGTGTTGATGAACCAGTACACAAAACCCCTGAACATTAAGTAAGAGGCCCACTATGGAGAACTGGCTGGTCGCCCACGCGGTGAAAAACGCGTGGCAGCGTCCCTACCTCGATGGGGTGTTAAACATAGCACCCCTCCGACTCTCTCCGCAAACCGGGGCGATCGGCTTTTTCAAATACGGTCGGCAGGCTATCCCTCTTCCGAAAGAGGGTAGTTGGTGGCACGCGTTTGCGATTGATAAGTTACACGTTAACCGCGGTAACTTAGCGATACCGGTGGAGCGCTGGAAGAAACTGTCTACCTGCATGAACGGGTTCAGTACCTGGATGCAGGTTTACAACGAAGACGGGACAATTGTTCCGGCGGACTCCGTGTATTTCTGGCGTACGGTGGCAGGGCAGATTTTCATGGCTATCCCGCAAACCGATCGCTACAAGTGGTTAGACACTGAACCGTGTTATCTGCGTATCTACGCCGGGTACGACGGTGGTGAGAATGCCCCGGTGATTAAGAAAACTTTCACTGAGTATTACGCCCCGCCTAACCCACAACAGATTCAGGTGGTGCTCGATCGCTATAACCTGTTGCGGGCACAAAACATTGGCTACGTTGACCTGTGGGTGAACGGTAAGTTAATTGTGAACCCAACCACGGCAAGCATGAAGTCCTGGGACGATGTGGATATCCGGGTTGATGGGCGTGCACGACGGGTTATCGATTACCGCTGCGGTGACTTACCGACCTTCTACTCCGAGTTGGATAAAACCCGTAAATACCTCCTGCACATTCCGAAGCGCGATACACAGTGGGTGTTTAACGACGATTGCGAAATCCAGTTGCTGTGGAAAGGTGAGGGGCGTTATTACCACCGACACCGGATGCAGTCGGTTCGTCAGCTCACCTGGAACGACCTGGCCATCCCGACCGAGCGCATCTCGAAATACCGTAATGCGTTCAGCACCCCACTCAACGATATCGACGAACTTACCATCCGGGTAATCATTCGTGACGACTATCTTGACCTGGCACCGCTGTACAATTCGTCTCACACCCATGACCTCTATCGGTTGTCTGACGAACTGATTATCGATGCGATGGTCGGGGCGAATGCCAATGTCACGGAGTGGCAGGCTGCGAACCTGGAGCAATCCGCTGCGAACCAGTTGGCGGCGGCTAAGCTTCGGAACATCACTCGCGACCTATGCACTGATGCTTACGGTTATAATGCGGTGAGCCGTTATGCAGCAGATACCCCGCAACGTTTAACGGCGAAGGCTAACGGTACCTGGCAAGCAGTGTTGCCTGATCATCTGGCTGCGCTCTCGACTGTGTACGAGTATGACGCCGATGGGGTGTTGTTGGGTAAACACGCGAACAAAGGTTACGACGTTTACATCGCCCGCGATCCCGATGCCCGGATTATCGAAGCGATTGCCTCTGAGTCATCGGACGCAGTGCACATCGTTGATAACGCACCTGACTTTGAAATTGCCGAAGGTGAAAATGTTAACTTGTGGATACGCATGTTGAAAAACGAAGTGCCCACGGATAACTACTACCAGGCTGTGGAAGGGGAAGATTATCAGCGTACCGATAATCAGATTACCTGGACGGTTGACCGGACACGTCGCCACCCTACAGTGATTTACGACGACAAACATTTGTTCTTCGAAGTGGATGTCAAAGTTAGCGAAGGGCAGATTCGTGTACCGATCGTCGCACGTAATCAGGATGACCAGCAGCGCACTTTGTGGATTCCGATGGAGTCGACAGAAGCGTGGCTGAACGGCCACCCCCTGGTGCAGACCATTGATTTCGTGGGGATTTGGCCTGAGGTCGTGGTAACTTGTAAGTCGTGGATGAGTGACGGCGACACTAACCGGGTAGCGATCCGCTGTCGGGGCGTGACCGGAACAATGCGCATTCCGAAGTGTGGATTTGTGTCAAGCGGCTTATTGTCGAACAACAGCCAGTATGACTGTCGTGACGATAAAGTCATCCGTGTCATCGGCGGGGGTTCGCTGTTATTACGTGATGAAGTGGTGTTCCGTGAGGACAATGCGGTAGGTACGGATTTGGTGGCGGACGGTTTCCCGTATTCCGTAGCCGACCCGACAATACCTCTGCGTACGCTTATCAGTGGCGATTTGTATACGCTGCGTGATAAGGCGCGTGATTTGGACGAGCGTGTTGAGGCTTACCTCACCAACTGGTTCCCAACGCCGCCCCCGGTTAACCCGGTACCACTTCCAGGGCGGTATCATCTGTACTCCCCGACCCTGAACAAAATCCTCTGGGATTACCTCGGTGGAATTTTGATTCTGAAAGAGGACGACCCGGAATACCGTATCTCTACCACACAGCTGGACGAAGTCATGGAACGTTACAAAGACCTCCTGCCTTTTGACCCAGCATATATCGGTTACGACAAAGCGTTTGTGAAACTGCATCCGCATGTCAAGTACGAAGTGGTGGAAGTGAACGAGTTAGGCTTTGCTTTCTTGGATCGCGTAAATCAGCGCTATCTGAATGGCGAGGTGCAGCTTAACCAGTATCTGAAAATCAAAGGTTAATCATGGCCAAGATTGCGACCAAACTAATCGACAAGGATCGCGGGTTCGAAGTCTGGGACCCGTCGGAACTGTACGAGGCGGGGCGACCTACTGGGTATGTCCCCAACCCGCGCGACCTTATCATCAACGAACTGACCAGTGGTTTCGACCGTGTGGTCAGCACGAACTACGCCGTACCGAGCTGGGAAGTTGAACCGTTCGGTGGTGTAGGGGTAGCGAATCAGGATGGGCGACTGAACGGTCACTATCCGCTGCGCTCTGACAAATACCGTGTGTACGTGGACAGTTCTAAACTGCCTGCGACCATGGTGATTGATGCCGACATCTCCTGGGACGGCCCGGACATTGACGGGGTGCGCATTCTGCGTGGCTCCAACGTGTCGGACAGTGCCGAGATTCTCTCTGGCTTCTACAAAGATGGCAAACTGAAATACACCTATCTGCCGACCCAGACCATTTCGGTGGAAGGGGCAGAAACAGTGGTGAAGAAAACCTTACCGGGAAGTTGTCTGGCGGAAGTCAGCAACGGGGAAGAGTGCATGTTCGTCGTGTACTCGGACGTCGGTAATGTGGTGCAGATTTGCCACGGTCGTGTTATCAAAACCAACCTGGTCATGGCGCAGGAAACGCCTGCCCGTACGGTACTCGGGATTAAACTCGTGTCACCGTTCTTGGTTGACGACGATGGCACCACACTGACGCTGCCGATTAACATGCCGCTGGACTCTATTCCGCTGTGGTGTGATATCCAGTACAGTGACGGTACCAAACGTCTGCCAATTGACCAGGCGCGTGTGAAGTTCAATGGTCTGCGTAACTCCGGTTCGCAGGACACCTTCTACATCTCGTCGAATGCCGGGAACAACCTGCCGTGTGTGCTGAGTTATCAGCTGGCGAAAGGGGAAACGTATGGCGGGACGGATGTGGTCGGGGACACGATTGTCAAAGACTACACGGCAGTCACCGAACAAGTTGATGGGGCCTACTCCATGAAACTGTTCGTGGTGCCACGTTGGTTGGATGCAAACCGTGGCTTCCGTCTGGACTTCCTGCTGTATAACCTGACCCGTGGTAAGGTGTACGATGCCAGCGCGAATATCCAGTACACCAGTGGTACAACCTTTGACCCGCTGCTGATGGGTGTGAAACAACGTCTGAACGTACAGGTCGACATCTCTAAAGTTGACCCGCAGTTCCGTGCGTTTATTCAGGCGCAGTCCTTCTCCATCACGTTGGTGAATCCGGGTAATGAGCTGAACACTAACTTCCTGCTGGAGTATCTGCCGGACGGGTTGAAATACGGCGAGAATATCTGGGCCGAATTCAAATACTCGAACGTCAACTATTCCGAACTGGACGTCAGTGTCGATGCAGCCTCGAAAGCCGAATGGCTTAAAGCGCTGTATGAGCCGGTGTATCCACTGTACGATCGTCGCAACGAAACCGGGCCGCTCGAACCGACCCACTTCGAAATCCACGTTGGGGGCCAGGTCTATACCTACGCCGTCGATGAGTGGATGACGAAGAAAGTCATCGACTACCGTGTGCCGTTGGATGCACAACTGGTTATCCGTTGGTTACGTCGCACACCGACCGATACGCTTAATCTTGCGGCCACGCCAATGCTGGCGCACCACATCGAGTAAAACCACTCCTCCTCTCCTTCGGGGGAGGAGGTGAGGAGATTGTATGATACTGCGTGAATCTGATTGGGGGTACTATCCGGGCTCGTTGCCGGATGACACCACACCCAATAAGAGCTTTATGAAATTTGCGAGTTTGCTAAAACAATTGGGCGTCAAGCATTATTACGTCCACCTCGCGCTGCACAATCCAGATTTGCTGGGTGTCGACCCGTTCTCTCCAGACCTGACGTTGGAGCAGAAGGCTGCAATCATTACTGAGTGCGCTGAGAACCCGTGGTACTTCTTTCGTGAATGTGTGCGCGTACCTGCGGATGGTATGAAAAACGGTTTACCTTTTCGTATCGACCGCGGTAACTTCTCGATGTACTGGATTTTCTTTAACAACATCGATGCGGCTGTCGAGTTCCTTCGTCAGCACGGTAAGACGGTGGGGATGTCTGCGCTGCTGTTATGGCTGATGCGCTTCCTGGAAAACTCCCGTACGATTCTCGTGACCAAAGGCCCTGCCCTGCGTGAAGAAACCATCAACAAGATGAAACAGTTGCGCAACGGATTACCGGACTACCTCTGGCCACATCACCCAGATGACCCCGACAACCGCGAGACATTCGCCTGTCTGGCACAGGGTAACAAGTTGATTACCGGCATCGGCCAGAACGATGCAGAATCAGCAAACGGTGTGGGCCGTGGACTGACAGCCGGTCGACTGTTCGGCGATGAAGGCCCCTTCACCAAAAACATCCACCACATTCTTCCTGCGGCTCTGGCATCGGGAACGGCTGCACGCCGTATCAACGAAGCCGAAGGTGTGCCTTACGGTAACGTCTTCGCCACAACGCCAGGCGACCTGGCCACGGAGGAAGGTGCGTACATGTACGAACTGATGACATCCGGAATTATGTGGGATGAACGTTACATTGACATCCCATCGCGTACCCAGCTGATAGACATTATCCGCAAAGGGTCTACCGCGAAGATTCCACGTATCATGTTCTACGTGAAATACAACCACCGTCAACTGGGCACCACCGATGAGGAGCTGGCAGACATGATCGCCAACGCCCCAGGTACCCCAGACCAAATCCGCCGTGACTTCGGTGGGGAATGGACAACCGGTGGCTTTAACAAGCCGTTCTCGGGCGATGACGCGCGTCGCATGAACGCCTCGAGAATGCGTGCGGTTTACAAGGACATCTCGCCGTCGAATTACGTAACAGACTGGTATTACACCGAAGAAGAAATGATCACCAAGTTACACGATCGCCACATCATCGGATTGGATACCTCAGAAGCGGTTGGTCGAGATGCGATAGCCATGTCTATCGTGAACTCCAGCAACGGGGAATATGCTGGTAAACTTACAGTGAACGAAACCAACGTCATCGGGTTTGCTATTCACTTGGCAGACTTTATGGTGCGGTATCCGAACACTGTCCTGATTCTGGAACGACGGTCAACCGGTTCCTCCGTAGCAGACGCAATCATCCTTCAGCTGCAGACGCGAGTACCCGACTTACACCGTCGCTTGTATGTGAAAGTGACCCAGGACTATGCTCGTACTCATGAGCTCTATAAAGAGTTCCACCGTGGTCCGGTGGGGAGTGCAGAACGGTTCTGGGACAAATTCCGTAAATACATCGGTTTCTCAACCGACCAGGATAAACGCCGTAAGTTGTACGGTGAAGTCTTCACCATGGCGTTACGCCTCACCGCGGATACATTGCGGTCGGGGGAACTAATCGACCAAATCCTTAGTCTGGTTGAACGTAATGGTCGTATTGACCACAAAGCGTCCGGTCACGATGACTTGGTTGTTTCATGGTTACTGGCAATGTGGCTACTTCTCTTCGGCAACAACTTAGGCCATTACGGCATAAGCAACAGTCGCCTGATGATGCGTAACCGCAACCTGCTAGAGAACAATGAGAACATCGATGAAGAGGAACAGGTCGAGGAGGAAGAAAAGCAACAAAAACTGATGGGGGAAATCGAGGCGGCGATGCGGGAGGCCAACGGTCTCACAGACCCAGTTGCCCAAATGCGGAGTCGAAATCGGTTGCAATCTCTCATTGCCCAACTCAACACTGATACGCGGAATGTCGCGTCGATGGAAAGCTTAAAAGAGCTTATCCAACGTCAGAGGATGAAGTGATGACTCTTACTTACTATATCGTAGTAGCCCTTATGTGGGTTTGTCTGTTCTTGATGGTAAGACATACCTGCACCGTAGTGAACATATACGGGCGGCGTAACGGGGCGTGTGTACGCACGGTTCGCGCAGCACAGTTCACTGGTGTATTAGGTTTACTTGTCGTCGGCACGGGCACAACCTACGCGGCGCATGTGGTGTTTACACTCCATGCGTTAGCAGTCTCCGGAGTCCATTGATCACAACTCAAAAAATTAATTCGAGTTAGCCACTACCCGTTTCATGGGGTAGTGGCTTTTTATTTTATTTTTGCAGTGAGCGAATCAGGAAGTACAACAGCAGGGCATTACGCAAAGCTGCCAACGCAGACTCGTGACGGATGTGGGTTTCACGGGCGGCCAGTTTCTCAATCCGGGTACGTAACGATAATACGTACGGGTTCGGGGATTTCGAAGCCTGGTAAAGTGAACGCATCCGCAGGAGAATTGTTCCGGCATCATTAAAGTTCAACCGACTGCTGACCACCTCATCGAAAGCGTGTGACAAGGTGTCTTCCATGATGCTGTTGACTTCATCGCGTTTCTTACCAAGCGGCAATCCAGCAATGTAAATCAGCAGTGTCTTTAACGCAGCAGGTGACGCCTTGGGCACCATCTCCAACACCACTCGTGCCAACTCCTCTTTGTAGAGGTTGTTGATGTCGTAGGACGCGTCAAACAGGTTTTGCTTGGCGATATCCAGCGCCCCCACTTTGTCACGAATGATGGACTCGCCATCCAACTCGATACGCGATGACTGCACCACCATACGGCTGTTCTCACGACGTACCCGGTCGAGCACCGCGTAATAGTCCTTCACGGTTTGCTTGGTACGGGTGTTCAGGTCGGTGATGAAGCGCAACACCAGATCAGGTGTGTCGAAGCGTTTGACCGCATCGTAGTTCGGGTATTCCGGCGAGCAGAAATATTCCGCACGTTCTTGCATGTGCAGGCCCCAGTTACCCAAACGACGAATATCAAACTTCAACGACAGCATCGAGTACGTCGCTTCGGCGGCATTCATGTCCACCGGTTTCGGGAAGAAGTGGTAGTAAATACTCGAGTAGAACTTAAACTGGAGCACCACAACCAAATCAACAGCAGCGGCGTGAATCTCTTTGTCGGTGAACTTCTTCATCATCAGGTGCAGCAGATAGACGATGCAGAGGTTAAACGTGTCCCCGGCGACGTTCCAGTCAGTGTTGATTGCCTCGGCTTCTTTGATGAGCTCAGCCAGGTAGTCTTCATCGACTTTCAACACTTCATCGAACAGGCGATTACGGTCAGAGTCGTAAAAACGAATCTGGTGAACACCCAGCAGGTTTGACCCTTTCCATTCGACGTTACCATCACGTCCCATTACCGAGGCGACGTACATGCGAATACGTTGCGCCAGCTTACGGTCAATCACCACGTTCTTAAACGCGGTATCGAACGCTTTACGCAAACGGTCATTCTTAAGAGCTTCGGTGGCAACCACCATCCCCATCGGGACGTAGCCTCCAAACCCGTAGTCGTAATACAGTCCCGTGGCGAAAGAACCATCGTCAAAGAACGGGTCACGGCCGTGTCTTTCACGGGCTACTTTTACCTCAGGACTGGTATAAACGCCTGATGTAAAATCATAAACTAGATCGGACATGGCAATGAACCTCTAAAAAATTACGGATAGATATTATCCTTTTGATAGTAGTATACCTAAAGGAGATTTTTCCCATGAAGAAATATGAACGTAAAACGACGTGGCACCGTGCGCTACGTACCGAAGCAATCTCACAAGACCAGGATGTGAAGATGTGGGTTCTGCCACACGGGGTGATTTGCGAACTCACCCGAATCGGTGGACTGCCTATTCTTCGTAACGGCAATTATGATGCCGTAAACTCATTCCTGGCAAAGACGCTCTTAGACGCGGGTATCGAAAACGAGGTACTGTTTTACACGACCCGCGTTATACCGCAGACCTTATCACGTTGGCTAACGCACTGGCTGTCTACTGACCCCAGTGAATCTGATCCAGAACTAAGTTCCGTCACCGTTACCACAATGGGACAATATCCGCAAAAGCCTTTGCCATTTCAGGTTAACGTGGTGGAACCAATTCTGGTTAAAGCTGGGGCTGTGTTTGATATCATCAAACAGAAATCCCGCAATAACGCCGTGTCCCAATTTATCATTGAGGCAAACGGCGAATATTACCGACTTGAACCGGTACGTAACACCACCGGGAAAATCATTGACTGTACAGAGTACGGCTATGTGGTTCGCACACCCACAGGCCACACCTTCCTGGCAACAATGATCTCACGTCGAATTCAGTCGCAACTAAAACACCATAACGTGCGACCGGATGATCTTATCGGCACTGAGGTTAAGATCGAATACACAATGTTTACCGAAGGGACTCGACTGTGCAACTATAAGTCTTCGATAATCTTTCGAAGCTATGCCCTGGATAATCTGGGCGACTCTTACCCTGCGTCATACGATGGCCCCACACCCTTTAAGCCTTTACCCGGCGGAAGCAATCCAGCGCTCTTGACTGTAACGCGTTGCGGCCGTGCGGATATCGTGCAAAAGGACGGGGTAATTTATGGTGTGGAGCGGGAGTCCGGTGAGACTCTCTTTAAATTCGAACCTGGTGTATCCCGCGGTATGTATGCGGCTCAGTTCGAAAATAAAGGGAAGACTGAAACCTGGCGTTTCGTGTCTGAGTTCGCAGTAGATGCAATAGACCCCACGGCTTTCGTAGAAAGCGTTGCTACCCAAATATTTGGGGCGACGGGCTATAGTCTGCAACGACTTGGGCTGTGTTACGCTGAAACCGCACCACAGTCAATGGAAACTTAAGGAGCACCCCATGTTTACTGCGCCAACCATGCTCTCTGGTAGCAGCCTGCAGGTAGCGTGCCAAGATGCACGACTGATGGCTCTCTGCGACCAGAGCATACTTACTGCGATGATGACCCACAACCCTTTAGGTGACTACGGAAATACCAGCGAGATATTGGCAGTTGCCGCCGTGCTCCGTCGTATTTACGGTCATTTCACAATCGTGGATCTGTGTGACTTTATCGATAACCACGCAGATTTAGCGAAAGGGTTGGTGGCATTAACGCAAGACGGTGTATCAAGCTTTGATAGCGGCATCGGCAATTTCTTGGACATTGGTTCAGGCTTTGACGCGGGGATGATGTTCATCACGCGTGAACGCTACGTAGCCGTCTGGGATTTCATGGCGAAGATGGGCGTGCATGTTCCGGCAAAGATCATGCACTACCCAACGCACGACCTGAATATCTTCGGCGAACCGGGTCTATGGGTAAAACCTGTACACCTGGGACTTGATGGGTTAACCGTCAAGTGCTAACTGTCCGGCGCACTCTCTTCGGAGGGTGCGCAATTTCTTTTTAAAATCGTAAACTGCCTGAAGGATAATTTCATGTTTCAATTGCACAAAGACATTTTCACCCTGACTTCCACGCCAAACATTGCGATGGCGGAAAACTGGCAGGAAGACATCGCAAGTCAGCTGCGTGACTTGGTGCGTACCGATCGTACCGACAACCAGTATGTTGTCTGGTACAAAGACGACAAGCCCTACTTCATCTTCGTGGTGGCACCGGTAGAAGACCGCCATTACGTCTACGTGAAACATCACCTCAATGAAGAAACCGGGTTGGGACTTCGCGAAACGTTGAGTAAAGAAGTTCCCTTGGACAAATACCTCCTGTGCGCGTCTGTAGGACGTCCAGAGGAAGTAGCAGGGGTAACGTATATCGGGGTAGCTATCGACATCCCAGAGAGCGTTACAGACGACGTAATCATGCAGTTTATCGGTAGCGCTGGCGAAGAGGTTATCCGTCACCGCAATAGTTTAACACCGGGGCTGTCGCCGGTACTGTTCATGATGGGTAATTTTACCGATGACGACATCGCCGGTCTCGAACAAGCAGGTTTCAAATTAGGCAATCTGCTGTACAAATTTTAACCAATCGGGTACCTTCGGGTACCCGTTTATTTTTTTGCCCTGCTCACTTTTTGAACAGACTTTGTACACTTTTTAACCAGCGGCGATAAGGGGTCTAAAAAGCTCTCTGAGGGCATTTATCTTGACCCGGTACGTTTGGGTGTCTTACCCCCATTTATGGCCTTGTCGTGCCGTACAGGACGTCTGAGCGACATCCCCGACCCGGCGAGCCGACCGCCGCGACGATCAAAATATCATGTACGCTTCGCGTTGGAGGGGAAGGGGAGAGTGGATCGATTTGTAATTCGCATCTCTGCGAATTACCTTCGAGTGCTTTTCCTGACTTACTGCCTATCCGGCCCCTAAGGCCGGGATTATTTAAAAATTCCTTTTTAAATTAGTGACTTACGTCACTCACTGGTTTTCAGGTTTTGATCTTGGGCGGATCGCTTTCATTATACGCGCGTACGCGCACACCCGTATCCTCCAGGATCTTTTAAATATATATAAATATAATTATTATATTAATATCTTTAGATATTATTAAATATATTAAAATATATAAATATCTTTAGATATAAATAAATATATTTAAAACGCGTGTGCGAGCGCGCGTGATCCTTATTACGAGATCGTGATCGGGAGCGAGGGGTGAACCGGGAGCAATTATTTTTTACAAGGCTACCCAGTAGTGTGACAAGTTGACCCCGATGGCATTACGGGAAAGCCACTCCCGACCGAGAATGAGTCTCAGCTCCACGTAGCGTGAATGGGAGTGGCGATTTTTCAACAACGAATTCTTACAGGCTGGTAAGATGGGGAACCCAAGCGACCCGAGAGTCGTAGGGACTGCTGTGTGTTGGCTCCGCCCCCTGGGAAACCTCGGGGCTATTTTTTTCTCCCCTGCCAACTCGATTACGTCAGCCAGTAGTTATATGCGAAATGATTCTCAAGCGTCACTGCACTGAGAAGCTGTCTTGTCTGCATGTGCAGAGCTCCACCCTGGTCTTCACCAGCCAGGGTGCTTTTTCGAGAATTTCCGACCGTGGAAGCCCTCGACAAAGCAAATCGCTCAGCCTAACACTGTCGTTTTGTTTATTATGTTCGGTCAAAGTGTTTCGCGGCACTTCGAACGGGTGGTTCCGAGCGGGGAAACTTTGAACCACCCACCCATTCAGGTATCTGGCTTTTGCATTCGGCTCAGGGGCCGTAGTGCAGGGCGCTTTCACCGCCACACATGTGCCGGGTACCGTGGCAGCTCCAGATGCGGGACTTCGAGTATACGCCGTTGAACTTACCTCCGGTAGTCCTCGTTGTTCCTGCTCTGGGGTGCGGCCAATCCGAATTCGGCGTTGCGTCGATAGGGGTCTGCGTGTAGAACCGTAGACTTGGGGTTACTCCCGAGGGAGGTGATCCAATCTTGGCGGCTCGGGAAGACGAGAGGGGTGGGTGTTCTCGCTGTGAAGCGTCGATGCCTGGCTGAATAAAATTTACAAGTTAGCCGTTGGGTATGTTAAACAACCCACGGAGAACTGCGATGACCACAATCGCCTACGACGGGAAAACCCTCGCGGGTGATTCCCAAACGACCCAAGGCGATATCCGCCTGTCGATGCACGCTGTGAAAATCTTTACACCGCAACCAGGTGAGTCCTGGGTGGTGAACGGAGAGCGAGCGATATCGTTCGGGGTAGCCGGATGCCTGCAAGGGAACAACGCACTGCGTGAAGCCTTGTCCAGTTGCATGAAGGGTTACCAGGGCTTGACCGGCAGCACACGGTTCCCGAAAGGGATTGTGATTAGCTACCTGGTCGTTACCGAGGGTGGTAACGTTTACGCCGGTGGTCAATACGAGAACGACGAGATGCCATGGCTAACCAAAGTCACAGCACCCATTGCGGTGGGTAGTGGTTCTGAGTTCGCCATCGGTGCGATGGCCGCAGGTGCATCCGCTGCTGACGCAGTGAGTATTGCGGCACGGTTCGATGTGAACACTGGCGGTGAGATTCGGGAGATTAGTCATGTCTCAAAAACAAAATAAACCTCAGGAAGAACCAAAACAGCTAGGGCTGCGGGATACGGTGTTGACGCTGTTTGGCCAACGCAAGAAATCGCCACCTATCCGCATGGCACCTGAGTGAAGAATTCTGGGGGAGTAGTTCAACTGGTAGAGCGTCGGTCTCCAAAACCGAATGTTGCAGGTTCGAGTCCTGTCTCCCCTGCCAAATTTAGCCAGCAAGAATGTGAGAAACCACGAAAGGACAATTGACCATTCGCTGGAGATTCTCATGAACTTGTATTTGCTAGAACGTGAAGACGATGTCGGTTACGACGAGTTTGATTCCATAGTCGTTGCTGCTCCTACGGAGCAAGCTGCGCGCGCAACGAAGCCCAACCATGGGCGCTGGACTGATGTGTTTCGCAACGAAGACGGAGTAATCCTGAGATGCAAACACATTGGCACAACGCACTTACCGGAAGGGGTCGTCCACGAATCGTTCAACGCAGGCTGAATACCGGTGGGCTTCGGCCCACCACACCTTGGGGCAATGGCTCGAGTGGTTAGGCGACGAATTGCAAATTCGGATCAGGTCGGTTCAAGTCCGGCTTGCCCCTCCAACACACTTGGCTCGGTGTGTTACTTTTGAAATAGAAAACCCGTAGAGCCTTTCGGGGGTGTTGCCAGATGGAGTGCTTGTTACTCTACGGTCTTTCACTCCTGAGCCCTGGCTCACCCACCTAAAGGAAAATAGTGATGTTTGGATTCTTAAAGAAACGTTCTTCTCGTGCGATGTCTGAAATCAAAAAGTTCGACAAACGCGACCTGGCCGAAGCTGTGGTAAATGCTGCGTATCTGATTGCGTATGCTGACGGCGAGCTGGAGTCTTCCGAGAAAGCGAAAATCGAACAAGTGCTGCGCGCGAACCCGGTTCTCTCTAACTTCCAGAGTGAACTTAATGCTATCGCGTCCACGATCATTGCACAGCTGGAAGCCGACATCGACATCGGTCGTCGTGCTGCCCTTCGTCAGATTGCTGACGTGAAAGGCGACCAGCGTGAGTCCGAAGACGTGCTGGACGTGGCTGTTGCTATCGCGCGCGCGGATGGCGAAATCGAACCTGCCGAAGAAGCGATGCTGAAACAGATCGCCGAAGCGATGGGTCTGCGTTACGACGCCTAAGCCATGAAGCTGAAAACCAAGTTATACATCGCGGCCGCGTTGCTGCTGATGCTGCTTGGCAACTTCATAGGCCGTGCGTTTACGCTCATTGCCTACGTCGCTGTAATCAGCTTAGTAGCCTACCTGGCATGGCCAGTGATCAAAACCTTTGCCGCTAAGTCAAAAGCGAAGGCGAAGAAGGTCTGATTGATGGTGCGGGGTCGTTCCCCCGCACCTCCTCTAATTCTCATCTAAAAATAGGTATAATCATGAGAAAGCTTCTAATCGGTTTAGTAGCAGCCATTAGCTTTAGCGCGTTTGCAGGACAGGACGTGACCATTACCACCGGTCAACAGGGTTTAACGTACAACGCCACGTACGGCGTTAATCTTGCCAGTGCTCTGAACGAGTTCGGCAACAAGTCCACAGTGGTACCGTCAAAAGGTTCCCTGGACAACCTGGATAAAGTGGCTGCCGGTACGGCGCAGCTCGGCTTTACACAGGCAGACGCATTCCAGTTCTGGCGCGCACAGCACCCGAACGAAGCTCAGAACGTAGACATCGTTGGCCAGTTGGGTGACGAGTGTGTCTTCGTGGCTGTGAAGAAAGACGGTAAGGTCGGTGATGAAGCTGACCTCAAAGACAGCATTAAGATTGCTGTCGGTGAACCGGACTCTGGCTCATACGCCAGTTGGCAATACCTGCAAGGTTTGGTGAAGCAGTATTCGAAAACCGAAACCTATGCGAAAGGCGGCATCCGTTCTCTGTCCAAAGTGGCCACGGGTGAATACGACGCGTTCATGTGGGTAAGTGCGCCGGGCAAACCTAATAAGTTTCTGGAAGCGGTTAACCAGGAGAGTTCAGGTCTGAAACTCATCGACATGAACAACTGGAACGTCAACGACAAACTGCCTAACGGGCAAGCGGTCTACGAGAAGAAGTCCGCGAAAGTTGACAACAGCGCGTGGTTCGGTGGTGACGTTAAAGTCCCTTGCACCAAAACACTGGTAGTCGCTAATACCGATGCCGGTGACGATCTGCTGGAAGCCGTTTCATCCATCCTCCTGAAAAATGCACCACGCATCATGGGGACGGCCAAACAATAGCTGTGTGTTAATTGCACTGACGGGGCTGATATCCCTGTTGGAACGGTTTCATCTTTTGGGGTTGGATGAAGTGAAGAAACGTGGCACGCCAATAAGTCCACGTTAACCGGATTGCACAAAGAACTATCTGCGGGTAGGCAATCCTGCCGTTATGAACTTATCAGGTGACTAAACATGGAAGAGTTGTTCAGAGCGTTTCTGTACCGTATGGGTACCTGGTTGAAAGACCTCAAGCTCTGGAAGCTCGATACTTATTGGTTATCAGGATGTGGGACTGAACGCCATAAACCTGTTTTAGGACGAGAGTCCTCAACCCAGGCGACGTCTATTGTAGACGAAGGTCAAGCACCGGCCCATTAAGCCGACTCGCTGACATAGGCAACCTTCACCCCACAATCTGAATGTAACTGATGGGATTGAGTTCCCAGTGTGAATGAGCAGCAGTGTGCTGCAGTTGGCGCGGTACCTCATACGGCCGGTACGTCACGAAAAGAAAGTAAGTAGGGTTGGTGCTTGGAGGCGCTAAGACCGGAGTCCTGCTCTGGCTCAGAAGAAGAAGTCCATCAACCCCACTTAATGCGAGTATAGCTCAGCTGGTAGAGCATCTGGTTCCCAACCAGAGGGTCGTGAGTTCGAATCTCATTACTCGCTCCAATAAATCAACGACTTATAGCGATTTCCCCATTTCGCTACAAGACTGCACCAATATATGTAAAACACCCAAGACGTGTGCGAATTCGAAGTTGAGTTCTCAGACGTATTGGCGAGGTTCCCGAGCGGTTAAAGGGGGCAGACTGTAAATCTGTTGGCTTCGGCCTTCGTTGGTTCAAATCCAACCCGCGCCACCAATATTTGTTCCTGTCGTCTAGTGGTCCAGGACACCTGGTTTTCAACCAGGCAACCGGAGTTCAATTCTCCGCAGGAACGCCAAACAATGACACTGACCCTCGCCGCCTTTGAGCAGCTTAGAGGTCTGGCAGCCAATAAAAGCATCCACCGTCTACTGGGCCTGAGGGTCTCGGATAGAGGGTCGCTAAGCGCAGCCGTATAACTCCGTGGGATTCGGAGAAGTGTCACCCATTGTAGAGCCGTAGTCGAGTTGGTTAAGACGCCTCCCTGTCACGGAGGAGATCGTGGGTTCGAGCCCCATCGGTTCTGCCATTTTTAAATTGTCTCGTAGCTCAGTTGGTTAGAGCGCTCGCCTGATAAGCGGGAGGTCGGTAGTTCAAGTCTACTCGAGACAACCAGCATTATGGGAACATTGTCACCATCAGTGATGACAGGAGTGATGGATTCGTCCCCACTCGACTGGGTGGAAGCCTGGGTGTTCCCCCATTTAGTGGTGTATGTAGTTCAGCTGGTTAGAATACTGGCTTGTGACGTCAGTGGTCGAGAGTTCGAGTCTCTCCATACACCCCAGTTCCGGAGAATTGTCCGAGTGGCCGAAAGAGCTCCCCTGCTAAGGGAGTGGTGGCGCAAGCTGCCCGAAGGTTCGAATCCTTCATTCTCCGCCAAATCTATAGTCGCCTAGCTCAAGATTAGAGCACACCTTACGACCAATACTGACCAACACGCACCGCGGTGCAATAATGGCGGTGGCGTAGTGGTGCGGTTACCGGTTCAAGTCCGGTGGTGACTTCCCTTTTATCGACGGTAAGCAAAACTGTGATGCACTGTGCTCGCGAACAGACCAGGTGGGTTAGAATCCCATAACCGTTGACCTTACAATGAACCCGTTAGCTTGAGGAAAAAGCACCCGACCCATAATCGGATTTTTCACTGGTTCGAATCCAGTACGGTGTTCGCGATTTATGACTCTGTAGTTCAGTTGGTAGAACGGATGACTGTTAATTATCTCGTCGCAGGTTCGAGTCCTGCCGGAGTCGCCACTTTTGTGTTACCCTTGTCCCGGAGACATTCCTAAGACAAATCCATCCATGGTCGGGGGTAGCACGAAAAACCATTCGCTGTTCCGTATCCTTTACGTTAGTCTCCAGACGCGTTTCGGGGTACGGGATGGTGAACCACTTTCTGGTTGCATCATCATTTCCGTGAACCCTGCCTGGTGCGTTGGTGCGGATGTAACCGGAATCAATTAGCCCATGCCGATGCGCTAAATGTCTTCCGAACGCGACCCGCGTTCTGCCCAGGAAGACGCTCCTGTTGTAATTTCAATGCCAGTACCAGGGAAGCACCCACTCTTCGGAGTGGGTGTATTCTTTTTTATTTTTTTTGCATTCGAAAATATCACAGATATATTTTACCTATACGAGATGAGAAAACCTTATCTCCAAGCGACCCATTCGACTATAGCCTTAAAGGAGTTATACCATGCCACGTAATTACCGCCCTACTGCTGCTTCTGCTATTGATGGTTTAGTAGCCGCCCACTACAGCCGTGAAGAAGCCACCCGGATTCGTCCGTTCCTGCCTTTGCACTTTGATAACTACGTAGCGTTGCCGAGTGCGAACTACGAGTTCTGGAATGCGTACCGTGCGGTAGCCGATGCCCTGACGTACGACCGCCACAAGTTCCGTTTCTATTTCTGGCGTGACCAGGAAATGAATCACATCCCAACCAGCCCGTATGTGAAGATGCACTACGAGTCACCAACCTTTAGTGCCGAGTTTACCGTAATAGAGTTTATCCGCCACTTTGGCCAGGCTCTGTATACGGAACATGGCGGTGAAGGTCTCGGTCGTCGTTTGACCTACGTCAACGGTGGGTTGCGTATCAAGACCCGTGTCTTGCGTGACCTGTTCGATGCCGTGGGTGCACAAGACGATGCCCAGCAATTAACCGGCCGTCGGATAATGACGCAGAGGGTAGAAGTACCGCCTCCGGCGGATACCTTTAACGTGAAAGAAGTTCTGTCAGCCTGGCGGGCAGGTGAACGCATTCATCGGACGTTACACGGAAGTCGTTTCGACCGTAAAGCCCACTGGGTGAACCCGATGCAAGACGGTTATGACATTGCCCGTTATCTCGACTTGCAAGCTATGCGCCGGGACAAAGAAATCATTAGCCGTCATGAGTTCAATCGTCTGCGCTCTGATGTGTTAACGGTACTGACGTCGCCGGATATCTTCCCAGCGTACACGATGTACCACCGTTCCTTGATTCTCAATAACCACGTCTTCGGTGATAGCATTGACCCAACTGGGTACATGCGCTTGAACTTACCGCAAGTCGACCAGGTCTTTCCAATCGGTTACACCACACCGAAAAATACTATCAGTGTAACCATGCCAAACGACGTCTTCGATATGTTTACTCCCGAAGACTGGCACACCGTATTGTAGGTGAAGTCGATGCTTTGGGGTCCTTTGTGGCCCCATTTTTTTTTTTGCATTTTTACGGCTCTGCTAATAGTTATAGGAGGTAGTCGCCGTGAAACATACAAGCTTAAACCACATCGAGTTTTACTCCGCCCTGAGTGACGGGCAAATCCCAACCACCTGCTTACCCGGTTGTGAATGGGAGCAACACCTTTTCCTGGATTTGATTCCCCTGTTGACAATGCACCCAGATTACATTCACTGGTTCCAGTCTCTGTCAGCAATTAAAGCTGTAGGGTTTCGCCGTGGCCCGGATATCCCCGTTGTTGATACCGGGATTAACATCACGCGTACCGAATGCACTTCACCCACCGAACGGTTTATCAACTCGTTTATGAAAGAGATGGCGCTGGCACTCAAAAGCAAAAGCCATCCCTATGAGGAGATTTTCGCGGTGTTACTGGACGGGTTTTATACATTCCAACTCAAACACTATAAAACATTGTCCACCCTACATTGACCTTTTTTACGGCACCTACCAATCCTTTTGGGAGTCTGTGCTGTAATAGATTCCAAAGGAGACGTATCATGAAGAAGAAACTGCGTCCGATGGACGTGATTATGGCTCACCCGGATTCTCTTCAGAATATCAAGCCACGCACTGAACTCGATGCCGCACTCATCGAGATGACGTTGTGGGGTTTCACATTTCATCCGGATGAACACCACAACACGCGACATTTGGATGTGGCCGCTGACGCGGAAATTGACTGGTCTGTACCAGACGGTTTTGACGATGTCGAAGCCTATGTTGCAAGCGCCACTCAACCTGCCCGATTCCCGGTTGCGGGTGAGGCTGAAAACATTATCTCTTTGCGCCGCTTACTTAACGCGCAGTCCGAGGTGGTTCGTGAAGGTGATGCGTGGGCTGCCGGTACCGCGTGCCATTTGAAGAACATGTTAACCCAGGGCAGTTAAAAAAGAAGTACCCCTACTCGAAAGAGTAGGGGGATGTTTCTTTTTTTCTTACGCTTTGTAGCGTCCGCCATTCAGATAGTTGTAACGGTTGCCCAGGTCATCGTTGTGTACCAGTGCACGCTGCATACGCGGGAGATTATCATCAAACATCTCACCGGCATCTGAGTACCCTTCGATGATATTACGGAAGGCACCAAACTCCATCCCGTTTTCAATCTTCCCGGCGTCCATATCGAACATCATCTTGTTATAGATTTGTTCTTTGGTAGCATAGACGGCCAGATCGGCAACCACCGGCCAGAAAGGCGCTTTGATTTCGTTCAGGTCATCGGACAGCATGAACTTCGCCATGATTTTGGTGGCGTACACAAACATACCAGGATCTTTGATACGGATGACATTCGGCCCCAACACTTTACATTCTGGGGAACCGATACGCGGCATTGCAGACTGGCTATCCACCACCTGTTGAGTCGAGGCCATTATCCCGGACGTTGCACCGTCAAGATATGAACCTGCGGGCGGTAGCGTGTACGCCTGCCCGGCGACCGGAGTGACCGCGAGATGTGCATCAATAAGCGGACGACCACCGGTTTTGATGTCGTCGATGTAATAGACACGACTGTAGTAGTCTTGCGTATCGTTTTCAAAGGCGACCCCCTGTAAGTCAATCTCGGTGTATTGACCCATGCGGGAGACCTCAGGGATCAGATACTCTTTAAAGACCTTTTCCATAATCTCATTATCCAGAGACGAGGCGATGCCAAGCAGGCGCATGTTCTCCGGGACAAACGCAGCCCGTAAAATGGGCTCCGGTATTTTCCGACGTACACGCCGGAGGCAATAATCGATAACACTCATTCTAGAGCTCCTGTGAAGCACGTACGACGATTCATAGCATCGGGTAATGCAGTGTATACTGCCAATAAAAAATACGCGTAGCGCCCTTCCTGTGCGCACCATACTCGAAGATATTTTGCATAGATATTATCTTCGTGAAGTTCCCCTTAAGGAGTATTAAATGACGCGCGTGTTTTTCAATTTTCGATTAGACGTGAGTCACATTCTTGATACCAGTCCGGAACTAACCTTGCTCTGTATGCAAGAGTTAATCTTTCCTGGACTTCATGACTTACCGTCTGAGCAATTAAGCATTGCCGAAAGATATTTCGGCTCGGAAGCGTGGTACACGATCTCGGCACTCGGTCCATACCATCGTAATCCTTTCCTTTATAATAACGGAGTTGTGCAAACGTGGTCAGAATTCACCTCGAGCCAAATGCGGTTCATAATTGCTTCTGGAGCGCAGTGGAATCATCCTCATATGCTACCACTTTGCGGATGACACCCCAAGAGAAGCAGACTGTTACTGTACAGCTACTTCACACAGCACTGGAAGATATCTTCTACTCCATTCCTGAACAACCAAACTGTCGTTTACCGGATCATCTGGAACCGTTTGTGGATGCGTTTGATTTGTCAATGGCATTAGTCGCTGACCAACTCATCGCCCCACCGAAACGGATTCAGCGCCGGACAATGATGGTTTCCCATGACGGGTTGGGTTCGTCACCAATGGGATATAATCGTCAGGAAGTCGCGGTGTTAAAACCAACGCGTTATCTGTTGGGGATAGCGTTTGAACCTTGCTACGATGTGTTTCTCGATGAAGTCGAGAACGTTATCAAAGCTGCGTTCATTGCCGCGAAGCAGCCGTTCAATCGTTACGCGACGGTAGAGGTTGAACCTCATCTTACCCCGCGTGGTCAAGTGGCCTCACTGGAGCTCAAAATTGGAGAGGACATCAGATTCATCCACTACCGCAAGTCCTTCCCAAACAAAAGATATCGTCCACATGACGCTCATCGACCATATCGCGAGCAAGGCGTATCTGAGGATTTTGAATGATGATGTGCTGGTTCGTCGGGAAGGTTACGACGTGCAGCAAATCAAACACATTATCCTGGACTTGATTGAGTATTTCGTGGGCAATGTAACCGAACACGGTGCATGGGACAGTCGTGTCGTGGCGGCTATCGTAAATTGTTACCGGCGTTCTACCGCTGCCGAAGTAAGCATGATGGCAGTACATGTCCGTCAGGCCATGAGTGAGGAAATGGGCATTCCTCTCAAAGGCTGGCGATATCACTACCGGATAGTGGGTAGGTTTATCCGCTTTATCCCTCGGAAGATGACTGACATTTATGATGACTATCTACCTTGACTTTCCGCACACCTATACGGAAATCATGTCGATTGTCAAGAAGTTTGCGTACAAGGGTTATCTGGATGTATCGGATACAGTTGATTACTATCTCGAGCAACTTATCCGGTTGGAGGTTATGCGACGTCGTCATGACATTGCGTATCCCATACTCCGTGATATCTTTGGCGATATGGTAAGACGGCACCCGATACTTGACCCTAACGAAGAATACTTCAACAGTCGAGCAATCGAAACTTATTTACAGCATTCCACTCGTTTATGGGAATTAGTGGAACAGGAGTTGACCATGCTCCCCAGTTCTGATTTTCTGCTCTGGCATGTGGAGTTCGGAATCTGGAAAATGTATACAGCAGGAGTGACCCATGTTGGATAGCGAATATTTCTTTATCCCGGACTACCAGCTTATCTGCGGTCCGCTCTCGGAGTTCGATCCCAATGCCGTTCTTCGAGAGGTGAATGATGACCTGAACAGCATCATCAATTTGGCGATGTCGTTTGTGGAAAAGGGTACCATTGGGGACAACGTGGGATTCAGTATGCCGAAGACGTTTGACTACGTGGCGCGTGAACTGAACTCCCACGGCTACGTCATCGAAGGTGACGCAGTGATTGAGTACGCTGTCGCTATTCAGGAAGTCGGCAAAGCGTTTATGACCGCCGTGTCTAACCACCCGTATTGGTTTACTCGATACGGAACCTGGGTAGGTGCGCGATACGGTGCGAAAAGTCGCACCGGGGGTGTTGAGTTTCTGCTGCGTTATTCCATGCAGAAGTTTCCACAATACGAACAACCAGGGATGGCTGAGCGTGTGACGCCAACATTACTGGCAGTAATCGAAATGCTGTTTGGTAATCTTGGAGGGAAGCTATGAGACTCATTTACGACGTGCCCAACGAAGTCAACCGTTATGGCTCGTTAAAGTTCTTTGAGAATGTGCGCGATAACGTCCTCGGTTGTATCGAGGCCGGAAATCTGGAAATTGCTGAACACAACATTCGGCAGTTCTATCAGGACTATGCCTGGGCGTACATCATTGCTACCAAGTACCGCAACCCAGACATGCTTGACAGTTTGCTGATGCACATGACCTGTAACCCGATTGGGAACTGGAATCCGCAATGCGACTCATCCGGCATGGAAATTCAATTAGGTGCGAATCCCGGTGATAAGCTGTTGCCACAACACATGCTTATTATCGATGATGCGTTCTCAGAAACCGAAGACGAGAGCAGCACGTTTCTCTGTGCCGAAGACAGCGATGAGCTAAATCATTTCGCTGCATTGGTGGCAGCGAAGGAGCAACTAACAAAAGAGCTATCTACCCGAACCGGGTTAGCTGCTCTGATTGAATCGATGTTACCAGGCGAAATCGTCAGTTACATCGGGGAATCATTTGAAGGTATGGTGGTGATCTGCAATGAAACTTTACTTGGACGTGGCGGAAATCTACAACTTTGATGAGCTGATTGAACGGGCACACCTCGCGAACGAGAACGAGGTGGAGCCCGCTATCGCTTATTTATTTCTGGCGAAGTACGCCGAAGAAACCGTGCGTTCTATTGCAAAGCGTGCCGGTGAGGGTGAAGGGTTCTTAACCTTTATTGCACCTGAGCCTCATCTTATTGTGACGCAGTTATCCCAAATGTGGGGTCGCGAGAAGGTGGTACCGTTGCTGATGTCGCACATGTCGTGGAAGATTAGCGAAGACGTTCAGTTTACCCGTATCCTCAATACTGTGGAGCGGATGTGGACAGAAACCGGTCTTCCGCGAGAAGAAGCGGCTAAACGCACCCAGGTCTCTCTCCTTATGAAAGAGATAGGTAGTGCAACCATTTGCGTAGAATGTTAAGGGGCGAAGATGTTATATAGGGTGAGAGCGAACCACCTTATTTGCGTCGACTTAGGTGTGCTGGGTTATGTAAACGATGGCGAATGGTTCTTGCAGCGGGTGATTCAGTACATCCGCAGCATCCCCCGACTCCATATCAGTTTACCGGTGGAAGAATTGAATGAAGCGGAGCTCCACCGGAATACCGGTTGGGCGCTGTTGTCTTCCACACGGGAACTGCGTTTCCCTGGCACCCGTTCAGATTTCCATCAGCTGAGCGAATACCTGAGGGCGTTGAATGTTGAGTACCGTCGCTGGAAGTTTGACGAGATGATGGAAAGCGGGTCACCGAGTGTCGTGTTCGATGACCTGAAACCGTTGTTGGCTGTCTACGAACAGTGTAAGACTCAGGGTGAATCTGCGTGGGATGTCCTGCGCGAATATGCCAATGGTTTGATGCTGCAGGCCATCTGTGATGCAGTCAAGGAACATTTCGCCGAACCGATGGATATGTTTATGACCGTACACAAAGACCAAGTCAAGAGCTTCGACCTGTACATTCACTTTCCGGTGGAAGGGATGTCGGCACTTGATTTGAAGTTGATGGTAGATGTCCCGGAGGAGTGATGTACGACGTTAAGAGTATCGAACCGGGGAGCGTGATAAACATCGTTTATGACACCCCACTAAAAGGCAATGAATCCCGCGTACTGGTGCTGGCCTCCAACGTGGGTTTCGACCTGGCGAAAACGTATATGGATGTGCGAGCCGAACAGAAGAACATCTATTCTTCTCTCGTCGCACAACCGGATGACGATCCGACCAAATACACCTACCTGCTGTTTAAAGGTGCGGATGGCAAACCAACGGTTGCGGCAGATGCGTGGATTCGTAATGTCGCTATCGTGCAGACCATCCAGGTACAGTTCAAAGTGACCCTGGATAACAAACAGGAAATCGATGACCTGAAACTGGCACTGGCAGCGCGCGGGTTCAATGATGTGAAGTTTGAAATCATTGAAAACGTGGCAGGTTAAGATTGACCCACTCTTCGGAGTGGGCTTTCTTTTTTTTTCTTTTTTCACGTATCTGACCAGTCTTATAGCTGAGAATACACCAAGGGGCCAGACGTGGAATACAACTCACCATTTCGTCTATCGCAAGACGAATACCATCGAGATATCGACATTATCGATGCGTACTACGAACAGTTGGCCTTATACATCCACACCGTAACTGCCGGTAAATACTCGATTGAGTTTTGCCGTGAGCAAGTTGAAGATATGTTCAAGCCGGGCGGCGAGCTGCTGCATGAATTTCCGGTTTGTAAGATGTGGGTGCGCAACCAAAAGACCGGCGACCGTGAAGAGAAATACACCACGGTTGACCGCCTGTTCCGTACAGTAATTGACAAGCAAATTATTTCGGCCCCGTCATTGACCTTCTACGTGCCTGAGCATGTTAAGCGTTCTAAGCTTGCGGAGTTTACCGCAGAGAACGTGCGTAAACGTGCCGTGGTAAAGAAAGAAATGTACGTGGCCGCCGCAGCGGGTAACGAAGTCTTAAAGATTAACAAAAAGAACGAACAGAACGCCGTTAAGACTTTGAACAACGGGATGTCGGGCGCGTTCTCGTCACCGTACACCGTTATCTTTAACCAGTCTTCGCACTCGGTACTGACATCTACCTGTCGTACAGCGACTTCGTTTGGTAATGCCGGTAACGAACGTTTGTTGGGCGGTCGTCGCCACTACGACACACCGTCGCGTGTTCTGGATCACTTCCTGTCTATCGGTACCCTTACCGACTGGATTGGATTCAAAGAGTGCATGGACAAATACAACCTGCACTATCCAACCGTCGACGAAGTCATGGAAGTGGTGGAGCATTCTGCGAAAGATTACTTCATCAACCCAGAAGGTATGGCGTTCATTCGTCAGTACGCCACTAACACAACTGCACTGACGCGTGCAGCGTTCGTGTACATGGGCGACTTCTATCACCTGGCCAAGTACAACGATCAATTCATGCGTGGGTTTATCGGTGCGTTGATTGCCGAGGAGATGGAAGACGAAATCACGGATTGGGACGCCGCTGAGAAATCGATTGATGGGGACATGGAGATTATTATCTCTCAGTTCCGCACTGATATCGTGCCGCTCGGTAAGTCGTTCTCTGATGTGAAGTTAAAAGATGAAGACACGAACAAAGCTGAGCCGTGGGACAAGCAGGACAAATACAAAGAGCTGATTCGCTCTGCGGTGTACCTGCAGAAAACCATTGGGCAGTATGCGTGTTTGATTAAGAATATCCTGACCACCAAAAACCTGCCGATTAACATCGCCAGGATGCCTGATGTGGTACGTAGCGTGGGTGTAGTATCTGATACCGACTCCACGATGATGACCGCACAGTGGTGGGCAAAGTGGTACACCGGTAAGCACTATGGGGTTGAAGCAACCCGTGTTTCTGATGCGATGATTTACCTGACGACGCAACACCTGCGCCATTTAATGGCCAGTATGTCAGCAAACATCGGTGTGGCAAAAGAGCGTCTGTTCCTGTACGCAATGAAGAACGAGTACAAGTTCGACTCCTTTGCACTGACCACCAAAGCTAAGCACTACTTCTCCATTATTACCGGACAGGAAGGCCAGCTGAAGAAAGACCCAGAGCTCGAAGTGAAGGGTGTGTCTCTGCGTACGTCTAACATTCCGCCGGTTATCATGAAAGAGTTCAAACGCACTATTAAAGAACTCTGTAAGATTGTAGCGCGGGGCGATAAAATTGAAATCATCCCACTGCTGGAAAAAGTCGCCGGTATTGAACACACCGTGGCCGACTCCATCCGTAGTGGTAATGCGGGTTATCTGAAAACCACCAACATCAAGGAACGTACCGCCTACAACGAGAACGACGAGAAGAACTATCACTACCACCGCTTCTACAACGAGGTCTTTGGGCCGAAGTTTGGCTTTATCGGCGAACCACCGTATGATGCGGTAAAACTGCCGGTGAGTCTGCAGACCAAGACAGCGGTAAAAGAGTGGCTGGAGTCGATTAAAGATCCGATGATTAAAGCTTCGGCTACCCAGTGGTTTGAAGCGAACAACTTCCGTACTTACCGTACACTGATTCTGCCAGAGCACCTGGTAGAGAACTACGGCATTCCACAGGAGCTGATCAATGTCGCGGATATCCGTCGTACTGCATTTGCAACAGTAGAACCTTACTACCACATCCTGGAATGTCTGGGTGTGTTCATGATGGATAAGAACCGTACCCGTCTGCTGTCGGATTACTACGGCGAATCGTTGGATGCGGAGTTGGCTGAGGAACTGGCAGCCATCACCTATGTGAAGAATGATGAGCGTGAGGATGAAGACGAAGATGAGGACGAGGGTGGTGAAGAATAATGTACCGTAATCCGGCTATCGCATCTGCAATGATAAACGAAATCCGTAAAGACCTGGAAGACCGGAACTGTACGGAAATCACTTTACATCGTGGCGGTGAGTTCATTCACATCACCGCTATCGATCCCAAGAAGAAACGCCAGATAAGCGTTTACGGCCAGCCGTACTTGGCACAGGAGAATAAATGAAAGAGGATGAGAAGCCGTCCGTGAATATTCCGGACTACCGGATTCCCCTCGGCATGGTGATTGAACAGCGAGGTGGTAAAGGAACAGCTGTTACTGTTACCTACCATCCAAGCTCGCCGGTGGGGCGTCAGCTATTAAAAGAAATGGACTACCGTTACGTCGCCCTGCTCGATAGGGATGAGGGCGATGTTCCGGAATACGATGACTGCTACTTCACCAAAGAGCAGGCTATCGTCGAAATGCTAAACGTCCTCCCCTGGACACGGAATCAGTTCCGCCTGCATGACGGGTATGTGGGTGTGGAAGTGCATGGCCCGAACACTATCATCGACATGGACTTTATTGTCATGGATAAGCAGGGGCGGACACGGCTACACCGTTTCACCGATGAGAACATCGCGAGTATTTGTAAAGATCTCGGCGTGCAGTTCTATCAGGCGAAAAAAAGAAAGGGATAACCCTACACCGAAGTGTAGAGTTATTTACCTATTATATGGGAGATTCGAAAGAATCTTTGCTGGGAGAGGGTAAGTGTCAATTTTCGAGGGCTGCGTACAACGGCTTAATCAGGTTCAGTTGCAGATACGTTTGCAGTGACCGGGTTTGACGTTGGAGCACCTTAGAATCCTCAAAGCGGGCGATGTCGATGTTCAGGTTCGATTTGAACTTGTCCATGCTCGGGTTGTTGTATTGCAACGCGAACAACGCCCAGTACCAGTTAATGATGTTCTGGTGCCAGCTGGCCTGTGTTGTTGCACCGGAGTAATGGTGCTGCACACGGTCAACTGCTGTAGAAGGATTTGCAGGGTCTTCGAAGAATTGGGGTACGTGGGCTAATACCGCACCGGGGTGTGGTGTTCCCGCGAGAAGACTTTTGCGAATGTTCCGTGCGTGCCGTACCGCGAGGTCGTGTAACGGCGGAACATTGATAACGCGCATCGGCAGGTCATCTTCCATCTCTTGGTCAAACGCGACTGCCCGATGGACATTCAGAAATGCGATGTCCATATAGCTCGGTAACATGCGGGTAATCACATGACGCTGAGCATAAACCACGCTGGTCATCTGTTCTGTTGACTTCCGGTAATGTTGTTCTGCAAGAACATATTGCCAGAGTAAGGCGACCAGGTTAATTTCAATGATTGCCACACCCCGAGGACGGTTATCACCAAACTGCCAGTTCAGATTGGTATACTCGTGGTAGAGGTAAACGGCGGGGGTGTAATCACGAAATGGCAGATCCGGATCTACCGGGCGAGCGACGAGTGAGATCAACTCATCTTGTCCCTCAATAAAGGCACCGTTGTACACTTGCCCAAAGTTGCCGGGCGAGATTAAACGTAGCGCATTACCAATATCGGAAAGCTTGCGACGGCAGGCCCATTCGATATCGAGGTAGTCCGGGTCGGCTGCATAGCCGATACTGGATAGGATTTTCAAGATGAGGTGACCGGATTCCACACGCGTCTGCACCGATTCGAGATAGTTACGAATGCGCTGCTGATTATTTTTTACGGCAGCAACCAATTGTATAGCGGAGGGGTCCGCGACGTGACCCTTTATGGCCACTTGGTTTAACTCGGCTTGACTGAACATGACGGGCTCCTTTGGTTCCACATAGGAACTGGTCACAGTCAAAAAAATTACAGATTGATATTATCATAGTGAGAGTTCCGGACATTTGCGTGGTATATGTGATTCGCAATAAGCGACGGCTTACTTGTATCCCATAAATTCTCAGGCAGATATTATTACTGTGAACTTCACTACGATTGATATAAAACCACTTAAGGAATATTTACCATGGTAAAAGTAGTAGACAACAACCAGAACGCATCTCAGAACAACACCGCTTCTCAGGAAACTGTGAACACGGCACCTCTGGGTGGTTCTCAGCAGACTTCTTCTGCAGCCACTGCTGTTAGCTCTCTGGGCAACGTCGGTACCTTCGACCGTGCCTTTGGCTGGCAGAGCACTAACTCTTACGCTTCCGCCTATATCGCACAGCTCGAAGAACTGGCGAAAGAAAACCCTTACCTGCGCGGCTTCAAATGGGGCATCGTAGAAGGCGTCGGTGCCGAGATGGGTTCCGCAGCGTATATCGCTGGCGACTACAACGGCCACTGGCTCTACGGTATCCTGTTCTTCGAACGCGGTCAGTCTCTGCGTCTGAAAGAATCTGTGAACGGTGCAGAATCCTACTACACCATCACTGAGCTGCTGGATACTGAGTTCCTGAAAACTGTATCCAAAACTATCCAGGGTACGCACCAGCTGCCGAACGCGCACTTCATGTCCGTCAACTCCGTACCGGATCTCGGTAAGCAGCTGACCAAAGAGTGGGCACAGCAGCTGACCGGCCAACTGGCGCTGGGCATCTTCGGTCGTATCCAGGGCTTCCTGGGCCAGATGCAGCTGAGCAAATCTGATCGCTTCACCGCGCAGGTCTTCCAGCTGGACGACGGCTCTGTGCTGGACGGTAACGGCCATGCGCAGCGTGCTGACTTCGGTGTGACGCTGGAACACGTTCCGGCTACCAGCGATAACGCTACCCCGACCCTGATGGACAACAGCCAGGCTCAGGTCTATCCGCGTGTTCACGGTGTTGGCTATGTCAACATGCGTTTCACCGGTCAGAAACCTGCGGTCAACGGCGTGGTCGATCTGAAACAGCTGCAGGCGGAAATCGTCGTGTCGCTGATGGACTCTCAGGCAGAAGGTTCTCGCGTTCCGATGGAACGTCAGGTACTGGAGCTGGCAGCCTTCGCAGAAATCGCCTCTATCGGCGGCTGGCGCGAACTGTTCATGAAGGGTCTGAACAAATCTGACCGTAAATGGTCTCGTGTTGTTGAGTACCTGAACTGGGGTACCGATGCACGTCCGGACATCTCCAAAATCGACAATAGTCGCGAAGCTATTGAAGGTTGCCTGGATATGTTCGCACCGCGTGAAGCAGCGCTGGTTGTCAGCCATCGTGCCGGTAACGGTATCGGCGGCCTGAGCACCATCCTGTCTGAAATTGCCAACGGTTCCGACATCGCACTGAAACAGCTCCTCACCATTCTGAATGGCATGACCCCGAAAGCCAAAAAGAACAACGACGAGCTGGTCGGCAACACTGGCGTGAAGAACTTCACTCAGCGCTTTGCTACTGCACTGGGCAAAGACACCATCACCTGCTCTGACATCGTGAAAGCGGCCGTACCGAACGTATCTGGTGTTTACACCGGCAACGCTCAGAAACGCAGCTTCCAGGATATGGACCTGGTGTCGGTACTGACGAAGTTCGGCGACAACCAAACTGATGTGTACACCTACCTGCACGCTCAGTCCTACTCCCACCGTGAACTGAACGCCCGTGCTCAGCGTATCTACATGCTGAAACTGGCAGCGGTTCTGTTCGGTGCTAAAGATGCGCGCACTACCGGCGAATCTCTGGATATGGCTCTGAACCCGATCTTCGGTAAATGCGTGCTGGACTTCGTACGTGAGAACTGCAACTGGCAGCTGACTGGCGTATCTGCGCACAACAGCATCGCTAACTCCCTGTTCTTCAACAACGGCGGTGAGAACTTCACCCTGTCTGGAACTGGTAGCAGCGCGCAGGGTTCTGACTACTCTCTGGGTGTGTCAATCGGTAGCCTCGACCTGGGCCTGTAAGGCTGGGTTAGGCAGGTTGTAGTAAGTTAGGTAGGGACAGGGGCTAACGCTCCTGTCCCTTCTCTCTTTTTTTGTTGAGGTTGCAGCGTGGAAAGGGCACCGAAGTATTACGGCGTATCAGGCCGATTGATTAACCATGACGGGTATTTGCGTGACCTCTATATTGAGGCTGCTGCAAAAGGCATTAAACCGCCAACCGTTATTAACGACGTTGCCGAGAACGGAGATGCAATTGAAACAGCCGAGCTTATCGATCAGATAATTCAGAACCGCATTGTTGATGAGGAACTGAATTCGGCACCCATCTGTAGCCTGACCTGCGAGAAACCGATTGCACACCGCCCCAACCTGGGACGTAAGTGTCCAACCTGTGGCTACGTAGTGACGGAGCATCGCATTGAGTCTGAAGTCTGGATTCGTGCACCAGAAGAGATGGGCAATTTCATTAACCCGCGTTTCTGGAGTTTGTTTAACGCCTTCTTTGGCAGCAAGTTTAAGAAGTTCGACCGCAACAAGGTCACGGTAGAACGTGGGTCGGATTTGATGATGTGGATGATCGATCCCTATTATCGTCCGGACGAACCTGACGGGAAACGTGCCCATGTGGTGAAACGCATCTTAGAAGAACATCGCTTCGAGCGTGGATTACGGAACTTCGTCGACCACCACAAAACAATCTTCGCCATCTTAACCAGCAGTGAAGCATGGCGTGAAATCTATCCACCAACCCGACACAATGCACGCGACAGTGAATTGCAGCGGATGCAGTGGAAGACAATGTTTGAAACACAAGCGCACGCAATGTTCCCAACGCATTTGCCACTTATCTCTCCGAAGCTGATTGTGACGGAGGAAGGGCGACGTGGGGTCATGATAGATCCGGTATTTACCGGCGCTATTGATGCGGTGAAAAATATTGCGCTGTTGTATACTCGCAGTAAGTCGCTGGAACCTCGCTTCTTGGTGAGTAAAGCGATTAAGGCAAACCGTCAGTTGGCGTACTTCTACATCGATTATCGCCGTGAGTCGATGGAAGGCAAACCTGGTCACTACCGTGCGAAGATAGGTTCAACCTATATTCCATTCGGTGGCCGTGCAACGATTTCTCCGATCTCGGAACCACACGATGCCTGGAAACTCAAAGCACCATGGCGTTGGTCGGTGGGTCTGATGGCCGTCGATATCGAGAACAAGTTGCTACGCCGGGGGTACAGTCCTCGCCAGTGCGAACGCATCGTCGCGAAAGCGTGTATGCAGTATATCCCACTGGTCCACGAAATCTTCAAAGAGCTGATAGCCGAATCGCCTGGCGGCTTGGGGATTATGGTTGAGCCACTGCGTAACCCAACGTTGGTACAGTTGTCCGTACAGACGTTGTACATCGATGAGATTGTCACCGATGTGAACCAGTGTTCTCTGCGTATCTCTGACCGTGTTATTAAGATGGCGAACGGTGACTTCGATGGCGACCAATTCCAGGTACGTCGTCCGGTTGACCAGCGTGAAATGGAGCTGGCCCTGGCATACCGTCCAGACAATGGCTTTATGTCCAGTACCGATGTGGATCGTGTCGAACATGGCATGATTTTACATAACGAGCTTATCAGTATGCAGAACCAGTTCCTCATGGAAGCAGATGAGGATGATGTAATGGGGCTGCCGTTAGAAGAGATTCTTGCACAGGAGTAATGAATGGCAGGCATGTGGTTGCAAGGCAGTACCGTCTGGGGCAGACAGTCGGAAGGTTCTGGGATGTTCGATACATTCAAAGAGCAATTTACGCTCGACGGAATCGCCTCCGATATGCTCGACAGCGTCAAGAAACATACCAGTGAGCTTATCTCGCTGGAGCGTTGGCGTGAGACGTTTAGTGCCGCACGTAAGTTACGTTATAATGACGTGACCGACGTGGTGCGACAGCTCGATGAGCTGGGTGATTTCCAGTTCGCCAACGAGGCATTGCAGCCTTTCCTCGTAGCCATGCCAGAGTATCGTAAGCTGTATAACGAGAAGATGGCCACTGGTTATGAGAACGGATATTCACAAATCGATGCGTTCCGCGGTAATGCGTATATGCACACCGACGACAACTATCGTGAAGTGACATCCGGGATGAGTACGCAGTACGACGACGAGAAGATTTGGATTTGGGCGTCCAATGAAAATCGTGCAAACCGTCTTACGAGTATTCAGAAGGTGGAAATGCAAATCAACTGGACACGTATGCGGGACTTCGACTGGGAAGATGGTGATCCCTGTTCGGAACTCGGCGCAACGTGCTAAGAAAGGAAGGGGCTTCGGCCTCTTCTTTTTTTCTAAAGAGGAAGAGAAGATGCCGATAGCTGTTGGTACCGTTTCAACCCGTGGGTGGGCGCGCACAGCAAAGGAACAGATCCGAGAACTGATGAATCATTACACTGAGGCCGGTTTTAGCCAGTCGCAGATTTATCAGGGCAACGTGAAATCCTTAGCAAAAGCGCAACAAATCTTTTCACAAGATCCCGAGGGGTTGGCCAACCGAATTAAATCCGACCTGGAGAACCTGTACGGGAATGTGTTCCCGGAAGGTGTCGAGGTAGAAACGACCTGGGAGTATCTCCAGGATTCGGATGTGCGTTATCGCATTACCATCTCTTTGCGTGTCATGAAGAACGGAGAGTGGATTGATGCGATTCGCTATGTGGAAACAGAAAGTAGTACAGTAGAGGACGAATCATGAGCCATAAGCCGGGTGAGTTTAACGGGGTACCCATCGACCGTTTAGATGGGAAGATGAAGTTTGAATACGAGAAGCTGGTTGATTACGAGCAGGAGTTGCTGGGCGGTCAGAATGTGTGCAGTACGTTTACCGAAGCCATGTTCCGTCGCCAAGGCTTGCCGCTGCTGACCGGGATGCTGGATGGGTCGTTTAATGATGCGGCCTGGGAAAGCTACGTCGGTAATGCGTTCGTGCCCCTGCAAATCGTATCAGACATGGATCACTCCAAACTGCTGTTTACGATCCCGCCACTGATGAATACCGGGCGTTCTCTCCAGCACGTTGAAGGGCAGGTCAGCTTAACCGAAGAGACGGAGAACATCCGTTTACAGGCTGATATTCTCTCCGAAGTCGGTGAGCAGCAAATGCACCAGATGATTGACCAAACCCTGGAAGGGATTGAGCAGTTGTCGTATCTGGAAAATGCGATTGCCGCCAAGTACAAAATCGATCTCATTAACTGGGTCTTCCGCCGTTATCAGGTCGGGGGGCAGTTAGAATACCCGGAAGGTTTACTGGACGTGGTCGCGTATGCTGAGAAGCGTGGCGTTGCCGGAGCACAGGCAACCACACAAACCTCAGTTGTGCCAAACCAGCAAGGTAAAGCACAAGCGCAGCCACAGCCACAAGTTAAAGCGGGCGGTATCGGCGATGGTGATGACGATTACTAATCCTCCACACAAACCTGTGGGGGTGAAGCGAATCTTCAGTACCGGGGATGTGCACCTGCTGCATAAGCGGGTGCCAACCTGGCACATTGTCATGGTGTTTAAAGAGGCACTGTTGGCATGTGGAAATACGATTGATGCCCTTTATATAGCCGGGGATTTATTTGATGATTCCCGACAGTTGCGCCAAGAGGACTCCCATGAAGCAGTGGGCTTTCTGACCTGGTTGCTCAACTGGGCAAAAGAGACAAACACGGCTGTCCGTGTTGTGGAAGGTACGCCGTCACACGATCACAATCAATCGAAGATCGTCGAGTCACTCAATGCAACCATTGGTGCCGATTGTCTGTATCTCGAGAAGATTGGCGTCTTTTACGATAGCGCACTGGAAACGTATGTCGGTTGGGTGCAGGATGAGTACAAGGCCAACGGCGCACCTGAAATCAATGCCAAATCCACCGAGGCGGAAATGGCAGAGTTGATGGCAACACGCGGTCTGGAGAAAGTAGGTTTCTTCTTCATGCACGGTTGTTTCCAGTTCCAACTCCCGATAGAGTCGCCCCGTTCGTTTAACGAAGAGTTTTGGGAATCGAGAGTCGAGCATTTGATAATCATTCACCACGACCATAGACGTAAACAGAAGGGAAAGATTCGTGTCACCGGCAGCCCTGAGCGGTTGTCACAAGGTGAAGAAGAAGACAAGGGTTTTGCCATTGTCGATTTCACCCCTGAGATTGCACGAGATTATTTCTTGGTCAATCCGCGCGCTTGCCCTCAGCGTAAAGTGCGGGCACAGGAAGACTACGAAGCGCAATACGCCGAATGTCTCTCTGCGTTAGAGTATATCGATTCCCATCCGTCCGCTTGTATCGGTCGGTTCGAAGTCGAGTATTACCCCGGTTCTCCACTGGCCGAGCATGTGAATCAGTGGAAAAAAGAATATTCGTTCCACGTATCTGGGGAACGGGTACGAACCTCCGAAGAGGAGGAGTTGTTGGTACAAGGCTTCTCTATCGATGCACCTGTCGATGAGATTATTACGCAAGACAACGTCGAGCGTATCATGTTGGAAGAGTTGGCACCGTTTAAATACGATGCTGCTATTGTCACCAGCATTATCAGGAGCGTTGCATGACCCCGATTAGCGTAGACCGCAAATTTGGGTTTTATCAGATGTCCATCGCCACTTCACTGGCGTTTGAAGGGCTACTTCATAGCGGCGAATATGCCGACTGGAAAGGCGAACTGCCCATCCATGACTATCAGGAAATTTTCCTGAATCTCCGGACCTTGTTCCGTAACGCATTTTACGCGTTTGAAGAGAACCGTGAACGATTAACAGCTGACGTCTTACTGACATCGATTGAAGAAGATATTACAAATATCATGGCTACCGCGCAAGCGGTAGCCCCTTCGGTGTTATGTGTGCCGTACATGTGCACGTATAAAAGCGTGAACAAAGTGTTCCCGGAAGCTTCATTCCGTTCTATTGCCAGCGGTGAAAACAAGATGACGCCGACCATGCTCCACTATAATGCACTGGAGCATGACACGCTGAAACTGTTCGATGAGAAGTGGCCCGAAGCTTACCGTAAGTTTGATGTCTTTCCAGACGGTAAGCAAGACACACTGATGTTAACCCATCTGCCAGCAGACCTGTTGGCGCGTACTGATTTTCCAAAGTTAGGCTTGTTAGAGTCCCATACCGGAAAGGTGAAGACCCAACTGGAATGGTACACCAAGCTGAACAACAAACCCGAGCAGATACCGTTCAACAAAGCGTTTTTAACTATCTTTGGTGATGCGTATATGTTCGCTCCGTTAGACCGTAAAGTCCGGGGTGTGTTACTGAAAACAGCGGAGAAATACCACTGGCGTCAGGATACCACCATGGACAGGATTCACAGTTGCTTGCGCTTAATGAATGAACCGCATGTGATGGAATTCTTACGTCGCTGCTCCCGCTAAAAATTTACGCATTAGGGTTATCCTGTGGGAACCCAAACATGCTTTTCCGAAGGAATTAATTTAATGGTCAATCAAAACATCTTCAAAGAAAAATGGCTTTATCCGCAGACTGAACCGGATCAGCAGAACCGTACCCGTAAGTTGGGTATCGAGCCGAATGATTTTAACGGTGACGTCGAAGGGATGAAGTTCAACTATTCCTTCGCGAAAGGCGAAGGTCTGTATTTCTCAGCACCTTTGTCTGTGTGTCGTGACATCGTCGACAGCCTTCAGTCTACGCTGATGAAATCAGAAAAGTCGGTCATCAAGTTCACGAACGAAAACGGTAACAAACCGCCGGTAAGTCTTCACGTTGGTCGTGATGAGAACCTGGTACCGTTCATGGCTATCTCTGGTGAAATCCAGGGCGCAGGCGCGCGCCAGAAGAAGTTCTACTTCTCTTACCCGAAAGGCTTCCGTGTATTCCGTAACGGTGAGCAGGTAAGCGATCTGGAACTGGCGGAACGCGCAGCGCGCGCTTTCATCAAGAACTTCGAACTGTTCGTTACAGATCTCGAAGAGAAGTACAAACCGCGTGAGTTCAACAACACTGGCGGTGGAAACTTCGGTCGTGGCGGCTACAATGGTGGTGGCGGTAATGGTGGTGGCAACCGTGGTAACGGTGGCGGCTATCAGCAACAGCAACAATCTCAGCCTCCGTCAACAACTGACAGCTACGACGATTTCGTATAAAAAATAAAGCGCAGAGCCCGAGGGATATCCCTCGGGCTATAAAGCAGCTATGTGTATCAGAGTGCAGTGAAAGAGAACTGAGATAGATATTATCTTGGTGCAATCGACTATTCGCGGAGCTTTACCATAATGAAAATTGAGAAAATTCGTGACCGCCTGGTCGTCCGATTGGGCGATAGTGAGGTAGGATTCAACGGCTTTCGTGGCAGCCGTAAAGACCAGAATGTTCCGGAGATTTACGACGCCAAGGGAGCGGTGATCCCCCGCGACCGGATTATGTTCATGGAAATTGAGCGGTATTGGTCAACCTTAACCGCCGATGAAAAAGCTGACCTGTTCAGTGCCTACGCTGAGCTGGAACTGCTGGCCAATGAACCGCCGGAAGTGGTACGCAAACATGCGCCTCGACTGGTGAACAAGATTTCTCGTTATCATAGTGCTGAACGCTTTAAGCAACTGTATCCACTCAGCTCGGTCTGGATTCCGGAAAACATGTCAATGACGTACGACGACATGTCAACCAACTATCCCGAAGCCATGACGTATATCGTCTCGGACTATTACGAGCTGATTATTCTGGTGATGTTAATTAAACCGTTCATTCCGGTGTTCCTGACGCTTGGGGCTTTCCCAACCAGTAAAGGGGCGGCGGTGGAGATGAAACGTAAGAACGTCTATAACCTGACGTATTGCATGGATCTCCTGAACGATACCGATATCATGAAACTGCCAGCGATTCCGAAATTGCGTGGCTTCCTGGATTGCGTGCTGGAAAAAGTGCAGCGTGACCAATCTAACAAAGGCATGATGTCGACCAGTCTGTCGGTGCTGGCTACTGTCAGCGGCTATGGCACAGACATGACAGACGAGTATGTGATGGCGTTCGCTGTCATTCGTCTGTTGTCCATGCGCTTAATCGGGGCTGAACTGCCGAAAGGTACCATGGTTGAGAACAACATGGTGGCGGGTTTGTTCTTTAACGTGAAGCAGGAAATTGAAACGGGGTTCGCTTCTAAGATCTCGAATCAGAACGTGCTGTTAAAGCAACATCCTGAAAACGTGGTGTTCAACGGTGAGCGTGGTAAGATAAACTCGACTGATTTGATTCAGGCGCGTACTACTGCCCCCATCAAAGAGTACGTGCGTACCGAGGTGTTCTTTAAAGATTACCGCCGGGCGCTCAAGAGCATCGACATTGCGGTGCCACCGGCTGATGTGAAGATACTGATTGATTCCATTCAGTTGAACCACACCTCGCCGTTTTACGAACTGCACGAGTGGCTGATAGCGGCTGCCCTGCATCGGTTTGCCGATAGACGCACCTATAAAGACATTGACGCCGAAGCGTTCATGTGCGGTATGGGGTTAGCGCAAGCGGTGTACCTGAACTACGGGATGCCTGAAATCGCACAGCTGCTTAGTTGTGAAATGATTCAGTCTGACCTCAGTACCGGGTATCCGATTGAACCTATCGACAATGAAATCAAAATAAAGACGGATAGATATTATCCTCAAGCATACCGTGGACAACGCAACACGAGCGAGACTTCCACGTTACGCGATTCCCTTAATCTTCTTCTGCGTGAACACGTTGGTCCGTTCTTCTTCCATCTCAGGGCAACACCAGAAGCGGCAATGCTGCTGAAGTGTGAAATGGATATCGAAGCATACGCACCGCACAAACGTATTCAGAACATGCTTGCAGAGTTCCTGTTAATTCAGGCTCGCAAGAAAGTAGAAGAAGTTGACTGGTTTAATGACAAAGCATCGGCTTGACCTAAAGGAGTATTATAAATGGCAATGAAATTACTGAAACTCGCAATGTACCCGGTTTACGAAGTACCGGAGCAGATTCGTCGTCGTGTTGGCTTTAATGCCAGCACCGGTGCCCTGGATGACCTGGCTACTGCGGTAGCCATGGGTGGTACCAAAGCCACTGGCACCCTGCAATATCAGCAGGCGTTGTCACAAATCGTGGGCTTCGATGACGGCAAAGATGGATTCGAGCGTCCGTTCGTGAACGTCAGTGATGACGATGCGAACCCGATTCAGTTCCAGTTCGGGTCGAACGATACGGGCGTCTATAACTTCGTGGCAATCATTGTGGCGCAGCCGATTGCAGGCTCGAAGTCACAAGAGACCCAGTACGTGGTATCCGGCTATACTTCACAGGCAGAGAAATCCCTGTTCGGTAAACTGCCTGATGACATGGTGCTGTACATTAACGACATCTACGGTCTGCAATGTACGTACGACGGTGATGGACTGGGTGGTCGTCGTATCAACCCGGACTCTTATCGTCTGGTCGATAACTACGTGCTGTCGAAGTCGCTGTCGCATGTGGGCTATAGCGAAAACAGTGTAGACATCATTTCTGTGGCGAAATCTGCAGACATGGTGAAACGTATTGAGCTGGCATCGAATGAAGATTTCGTGCCGGATGCCAATACGATGCTGTCGCCGAATGCGCAACATGCCCCACAACTGCTGACCGGTCAGTTAACCCGTCCGGAAGCGTTCGTCTCTGCCATCTCCAATGCGTACCTGTCAACCGCAGGTATCGATACAGAGCTGGGTCAGGTCGATAGCTTCTTCGCCGGTAACACCAGTATCGGGATTGACTCAGAGCTGACTAACCTTGGCGTGGTTCGTAACTTTAACAACTACGAGCTGATCAAAGCCATGCGTGCGGCGCTGACCAACGCTACCTCTGATATCAGCGGTGGTTGGAAAGCAACCAGTAAAGCCACCTTCCGTCTGGCCGATTTGCGTGCGTGCATCTCGAACCCGATGGACATGGATGTGTGGATTGGTGAATCGATCCGACTGGCTGAGCAGCGTGGTCTGGGCCAAATCGAGCAGACCGATAACTGGATTGGACGTAATGACATGTCCACCCAGGGTTCACTCGTGGCGTACGACCTGGCAATGATGCTGGGTGCAACCATGACCCGTAACCTGCTCGGCGAAGTGTCGTTCATGTTTGATAACCGTAATGCGGATATCCTGCAAGAACCGATTCTGAAAGTGTTCCCGCACAACGTGGGTTCACTGACCGATGGCCCACTGCCGGATGTCATGGCGCGTCGTTTCCTGAACGACCTGCGTGCGGTGATGATTCAAGTCACCAAACACAACCGCATCCGTTGTAAGATGGTGGTGACCTGTCTGGTGGGTACGGTGTCCCGTATCGAAATCACCATCGACGGCGACCTGACCGAATGGTATACCTTCGCGTCGTTTATGCAGTTCCGTCTGCACAACGGCAACACAACCGATCTCACCTATGCAGGACGTCTGGCGAAAAATACCGCTGGCCTCCTTAAGCATGTGGAAGAAGGTTTCAACGAGTTCGAACGCAACAGCGGCATTACCCGCCTGAAATCCAATATCCCGACCGCAGCTTCTGGTCTCGGCACCGACCTTGGTGGCTTGAACCCGAATGCGGTACTGGGCGACACCCTTGGTGGGTTGAGTTCAGATAGCGGACTGGGTAGCCTGGGCGGCGGACTCGGTGGTGGGTTAGGCGGTGGTAACAATCGCGGCGGTCTCTAATTTAAGGATTATGTTCCCATGAAGATTATTGAATTTTACACCTCGTTCCTGAAATCACAGGGTTACGGGTTCGATGGTGATTTGTTAACTGTTGACGGTGACCAGCCTGCTGAGTTCACCTACAACAAAGTGAAGCGCCGCCTGGCGCTTCCTACCCCTGCCATGATTAAGCAGGGTCTGGAGGATGCAGAGGGTCGTGAGTGTCACGCCTTCCATCCGCTGTGTGAATCGATTCTGTCGGGTGAATCCGGCACTATCCGTTTCCTGAAGAACAGCATCCGCACCAATCTGTTCCTGCGCAACTTCGAACTGATTGACGCGATTCTGGAAACTGCGGCCGCCGGTAAATCTGTGCGTCTGGCAGGGTACAAGAAGTTCATGAGCGACATCATCTGCGAAGGCATGAAAGAGCCGACCTTTGATGACCGTCTGGTGAAATCGTGGGAAACGGTGAAGGCGTACGTGTACAACTTGTTGGAGAAAGACAAGAAGTATAAAGTGACGAACATCTTCATCAGCCCATCGATGGAAATTGACGGTGCGAAGTTCCACCGCGTGGCGAACTATAAGCACATGTTCGAAGAAGAGTCGCTGGACGGTACCGCAACCTATTTCGGTGCGAAGCTGCAGCGTAAGCAGGACAAGGTGATTATCCATCGCCTGCTGTCTACACTCTTCGGCTGGTATCCAAGTGTGGTGGGGTCTAACGATTCCCGTCCGTACTTCGGTTGCCTGGCGCGTGGTTGGGCGCAGTATGTGGTCAACTACAATCTGGTGGTAAAAGGACTGCGTGACCATACGCATCTGAAAACCCTGGACGATGAGTGGATTTCACAGCTCGACAACATGGAAGTGTACGACAACGTGATTCAGACGCTGCCGTATAACACCGGGCCGCGTTCTGATACGCCTGAAAAGGATACCAGTGCGCACGACTTCCGGTTAGATCGCCAACCTGCGGGACAACAGATCCCGATGAAGAAAGCGTCGGATACGGCAAAAGCGCCAGAACTGGATGATGATGATCCGGTGGCCTTCTTCCGTAAACGTGCAGCAGTGACTAACGACCAGAACCCGCTGAAGAACCTCTCTCCTGCATTGCAACGCATGTACGAAGAGAAAGGCAACATTAACCTTGACAAGCCAGAAGTGGCGAAAGTGTCACTGGTTGATGCCTTTGGCGGTAAGAAGGAAGAGAAGTCACTGAGTCTGCTGGGTAATTCCGGTGGATTAGGGGGCGGTGGTCTGGGAAGTCTGGACGGTGGTTTAGGCGGAGGCTTAGGCGGCGGTATGGGTGGTGGTCTTGGCGGCAGCAGCGGTGGCTTAGGCTCACTGCTGGGCGGTAGCGGCGGATCATTCAGCTCAGCGTTCAGCCGGGCATAAAAGAAGGAAGAAGGGACTGGGCGTCCCTTCTTTTTTTAATCTTCGATAATGGTCGAGAGAATGTCATTGACGACACCGGCATCTGGTACCAACAGTTCCGTGACCGCGGGTGTGAAGTTCATCGGGTCTTCCAACCCGTTGAGCAACATCATGGGGTATACGATTGAAGCGTCGTAATCCTTGAGACGACAATAGGCATAGAAGTTGTGAATCTCCGGCCAGCTGTATCTCGGGTCAACAATCTCGGTTTTGGTCTTGGGGTGCTTACGCAGAAAGTCAGTGTAATCGTGTAACACTTTCCACGTTCTGGAATTGGGTGAAGGTATCACCTCGGATAGGGTAGCAAAGCTATCGAGCATCACGCTTCTCCTAAAATAAAATAGATAGATATTATCCTACTGAGGTAACCATAAGGAGCATTTAGCGAATGAAGACACCAGTCGAACTCATGAGTAGTGTGGCTGACCGTGAACCCGGTATCCCAATGGTATCCGGTGCGCGTGCATCAATGGTCGGTGGACATATGAAGTCGAATGTCCCGATTGACCATCCACAACCGTCACCCCACTTTACGGGTGCGGATGTAAACTACCATGACTTTGTCTTTAACGACATTGTTGAGGACAGTGGGACCACCTGCAGTTACATGACCAAAGATGGGCGTCAACGTCGTGCAACGTTTGCACGATACGGTCGGCAGGGCGACTCTAAGGCATTGGAGTACGCTATCTTCTTTAAACGGGCTGAGCAAACGATACAGAAGAAAACGATGATTGACGTGTTGGAGGTAAACTTCTACACCAACCACGACAACATCTTCTCCTCAGAGAAACGCGAAACGAATAAGTTACGCTCACTCTTGAACGGGGAAACGGAACAGTTAGAAAAGGATGAAATCCTGACGACGTTCAACGCACTGAAAGACGGTGAGTTTGTCGACGGCGTCAGTTTGTCCACAGTCACGATGTCACACCCTGATATCATTGAAGATGCGTATACCATCTCCAAGACTGCGGCAGCGGCCATGCACGCGTTCGGTTTAAAGACCATCGAGTTCACCTTGCGTGACGATGAGTTCCTGCTGGATGCGTATGGCTTTAACGATCTCAACGGGGTACGGGTACCGCGCTATCTGCCAAACGTCGGCGAAGCAATTCGTGATGACGGTCTGGTGATTGCGGCCCGCCGGTTCGACAAGCTGTATGCGGCGATTGATACCACGCTGGGTGAGACGCAACACATCTCGCCACACATGGATCGTTGCGAATATGTCGATGCCGATCCCGAGCATTACAAAGCGTCGCTGGAAAACGACTACGAGAAGATGGAGAAGACCGGTTCTCGCGTGGTAGACATTCAGGTCTGGCGTGATGAAACCAGTTGTAGCCACGGTGTCAACAATATCAATTGTACCGAAGAGAACAAACGTGAACTGGATAAGTACGCGCTGGCGCTGAAAGAGTATTATCGTGCCATCGTTCGCTTCTACTTCGCGATGTCCAAGGACAAGAGTATTGTCTGGTCACCGAAAGCCTGTGTGTTGCTGGACAAAGCATTTGCTTCGGAAACGTACGAAGTGTATGCCGAGTTCCGTGACGAAATCAAACAGGTTATCGACGAATCTATCCGTCGTGGTGAGTACGGTAAAGATGGCGTGTCACAGCAGATTATCTCCAAGCTGACTTCTCCAGTGCAGCGTGGTCTGCGTGACCCTATCAATACCTACACCATCAAAATCGTCGTAAGCTATCCGATCCCGGTTACGGTGTCGTCGAAAATCACTGACCGCTCCGGTACCAAAGGTATCGTTGGTCGTGTGTTGGATGATGAGGATATGCCGATTAATGAATTCGGTGAACGTGTCCATGTTATCCGCTCGATGAACGCCGTGGTACGTCGCTCGACCTATGCTGCATTGTTCCACATGTATTGGTCAGCGGCTTCTGAACAGTTGAAGATGCGTATGCAACCGATGCTGGATCAGAATGATGTCGAAGGGGCCTGGAACGTGATGATGGATTATCTGGTGCGCTATAACCCGGACTGGGTAAACGCACTGAATGCCACGCACGACACGGTCGAACTGAAGCGTAAACTCTTTGCGGAGATTTACGACTTCACCATTCGCATCTGGCTGCCACATGAGCTGGATGACCTGCCGGTGGATATCTGCGAACGCTTAGGCGAGTTTAAGCCGAAGAAATCGAAACTCTTGATTACCAATTACGACGGTGAGAAAGAGTGGACGAAGAACGAGTTCTACGTGGGGTTAGTGGAAACGCTGCGCCTGGATAAAACCGGTCGTGAGTTCTCCAGTATCTCTTCCATGTACCTGAACTTTATGGGAACCATCGATGCCTCTAACCAAGGTCGTGGGTCGTTCCCAATTAACCTCAAAGCTTTGAAGTGGGGTGGCCCGTCTGAGCACCGTCTGCTGGAAGGCTTTGGCCCAGGTAACTACGATGAAGCGCATAACCGCGCGAACGATCCGGCAGTACATCGCCAGATTGTTACCGGGCTGTTTAATTCTCCAACGCCAACGAACCCTGGCTATCTGGTTGACCGTAAGAAGTTCCCGATGGGTGATTCACAGGTTGACCGTATGATTCGTAACATCCATCGCGCCGAAGGGTTTGAGCTAATCCGTCCAGTACGGGAGGAGAAATAATGCAAGGTCGTTCCGTCCATGTTCATCAATTACGTGCCCTGAACTCGGATCAGGTCTGGAAGCTCCGTGGTCGTTATTACGTGGAGTTTGATGACGGTAAGAAACTGGAAATGTCATCTCGGCACATCAAGCTGAGTTGGCCTTACTGGGGTATCTCGCGGTTCTATCCGCAGGTACCAACCCCGTCAACCCTGGCCTACCGTCCGGGTGAGGTGGCAACCGATGACCGACACATTGACTTCATGTCTGAGGCCAGTGTGTTGGCACGCAAAGCCGGTATCGATCTCGCCGACACGCGTTACATCCTGAGCCAACATGTGTACGCTGATGCGTTCAACATGACGGTGAAGAACCTGCTCGCCTATTGTACCACCATCGACTATGACACGATGATGGAAATCTACAACCACGACAACTTCAAGATTATCCGGGAATGGTCGAAAGTCTATCCGACCGGGTATGATGAAGAAGGCGTGGACATGGTGGAAGAAGCGTATAAGCTGATTGAGAAAATCTTCCAGGACCCAGCACTGAAATACAATCCGGTGGTGATGTCGGTACTTGACAAAACCATTAAGATGAACCAGGTGCTCCAGGCATTCGTGCGTGGTAAAACGTCCGAGATTGACTCACGCGTTTATTCCAACCAGGTGTGGGAAGGTTTCTTCACCGGGATGCACTCGGTAATCAGCCGCCTCAAAGAGTCCGGTGCAACTTCACGTTCGCATCTGTATAACACAGATAAAATTGCCGAAGCAGAATACGCGTCACGTAAACTGCAGCTGGCGGCAAACGTGCTGATGTACTTCTCCTACGAAGACTGTGGTACGCACCATGTGCACCACCACACCTTCCAGGATGTGAAACTCGATGAGAAAGCATTCAAGTCGATGAAGGGGATGCGTTACCGCTTTGATGGCGAAACGGGTCCGTGGCGTCGGTTTGAAGAAGACGAGTTTGACAAAGTTGTCGGCAAGCCCATAGTGTTCCGCAGTGCCATGACGTGTAAACGCATGGCCGACCAGGGCATCTGTGCGGTCTGTATGGGGGACTTGATTTACAATCTGTCCGAAGGCACATCACCGGGTCACCTGGCCTCTACCTCCATTTCGGAGAAGGGTACCCAGGGGATTCTGTCCACCAAACACCTGGACTTCTTGCGTTACCTGCTCAACCTCGTGTTGACGCCGCGCATGAAGGACTATATGGTCGAGTACAAGCACAATGCGGTCAAAGGCTTGTGTCTGCGTCCGAAGCCACAGTTTGGCGTGTGGGATGAATATGAGCTGGTTGTTTCCGACAAGGTGTATTCCGAGTTGAGCCAGATTGCGTATCATGAACACCTGGATGATATTGATGAAACGGCACTGCCTGAAATCACCGATCTCACGTTCTATCGTCGGGATGCGGATGGTCAGGTGTTGTCCGAAGAATCGGTGGATGTGCGCATGGGGGTTTGTGGGAACTTCTCTAAAGCCTTCTTGCATTTCTTCTTGAAGCATCGTGCTGACTTGCGCTTCCCTACCAAGAAAACGGTACACATTCCGTTGAAAGGCTGGTCGCAAAAGTTACCGGTGCTCATCTACACCAACCGTTCTGAATCGATGGCTGAGTTCGTGGCCGGACTGGAGACCAAACTCCGTTCTGTAGCGGCGGATAAGAACGATGAAGTCGTGGAGATTATCAACGCCAACACGACGATGAAGATGAACAAGAAGCAGGGCAGAGTGAAACCAATTACTCTGGTAGAAATGGGTGGTGCGACGGAGAAACAGTGTACTTATGCATTGTTCGACACGTTCAAATACATCCAACGTAAGCTGAACGGTATTCCGATGACGCATATTGCGATTATGCTCGCCATATCGCGTGTGGAATCTCCAACGAACTCGTTCCCGGCAGTCGGCTTCGATAGCGAAGATGCGACGACCGTCTCCGGTAAACGTTTTGTGGACCACAATACGCTCATTGCGATTCGTTCCGCTGGCCCGATGTTGTTGTTCGAAGGTCAGCAAAACAACCTCGATAATGTCGGGTTCTATACAGACCATCAAGTTCCAGCCTCGCTGTATGACGGTGGGTTGGGTGCCGTGGTGGTGCATTAAGTAGAGGGGCCATGTGCCCCTCTTTTTTTGTAGAGGGGTAGCATGGTCGAGATTCACATGACTTACACGAGTATGGGGGTAAGGGTAGAAATCCCCAACCGACAGATGGAGTCGGCCATACTCGGGTGGGCCGAAGAGAATATGCACGCCCCCAAAATGGGCAAGCAACAAGGTCGTATCACCACCGAACGGGGGGATGCGTTCTATGTCCACATTCCTTCGCTGCGCACGTTCATTTTCCACAAGATGTTCGCCGAGCGGATTCAGGCGTTAATCCAGCGCGCATCTCTGGAATACAATATTCGTTATAACCTTTATCACCATCGGGTGGAGCGGAAAGCACCTTATCGCTGCAGTTTTGAAAACTACGGCTTTGAGATGCTGGAGACCGATCCCGAGTCACGCTTCTACTATCAGAACGAGGTTGTGGATGCGGCGTGCGATGAGTCACGTCAGCAAACCATCTTTGCTATTCAGACCGGTCGCGGGAAAACCAAAACCTGTATGAAAGTAATGGTAAAGAAAGGGGTGCGTACCTTGCTGATTCACCGACCCACGTATGTGTCTAAGTGGCTGTTTGACACCACAGAAGACCCTACAGGGCTGCGTGAAGATAAGGAAGGGGTATGGGTGGTGACGGGCGTACAAGCCGTCTATGAAGTGCTGGAGATGGGAGAAACCGGGGAACTCGACCGTCGTGGGATTAAAATTATCATTATCCCCACGGTAACCCTGCAACGCTTCCTGAAAGAGTACATCAACACCGCGGCGACTAACCCGGTTAACCTGGACACGTTCTACGACACCCTGGGCGTGGGTCTGTTGGCCATGGATGAAGTGCACGAGCATTTCCATCTGGTTTATCAGGCAGGCATTATGCTAAACCCGCCACCGAGTGTTGAAATGTCCGCGACCCTGACGCCGGGTGCCAGCAAAGCGTTTATTGCCGAGCGGTATCTGGAACGTTTCCCGCCTGACCTGCGTATCTCGATCCCGGTGATTCCGGTGGTGCACGTACGTGCTTTATATTACACCATCGAAGACCGCAAGTTCGCATTCTGGGCGTCAAAGATGACCCCGTACAATCACAAGCTGTTCGAAGGGAAACTCATCAAAGAGAATCTCCACATCAGCTATGCGGAAATGTACTGGGACATGATTGAGAAAACTTACCTGAAAGAATACCAGGTCGGGCAGAAAATCCTGTGCATCTTTGCAACGGTGGCCATGTGTGAGTTCTTCACGGAGTTTGTGAAGGACAAGCTGGCGCAGTCGGAAATGTTCCATGCGTTGATGGTGGCGAAGTTTAATGCGGGCGATTCGTATGACGACTTCATCTTAGCGGATATCTCTGTCTCCACACCGGGGAAAGCAGGTACCGCGGTTGATAAGCCAGGGTTGGTACACATGTACATTTCGACCCCGGTTGAAGACCAACAGCTCAATGAGCAAATGGCCGGTCGTCCACGTAAAATCATGCACAAGGATTGGGGTGAAATCGATCCGAAGGTGTGGTTGTTCCATTCGCACAATGTGCCGAAGCATTGCAACTATCTGAACTCGCGCCAGAAGTCACTCAGTGATGTGGTGTTGTCATTTAAGATTGCATCGTCTCCGTACGTCGTAAGGAAATCCAATGCTCACTCCGCCGCTTCCGCCCGCGCCAATGCCACCCTATGCCGGGCTGACCTTAGCAAGTTTACTCGAAACCGTTTTAAAAGCGTATCCCGGCGTCGAAGACGTCGCTAAAGCGCTGTGCACCGACCCGACACTGCAACCGGCGTTCCATTACTACATGGTCACCGAACACTTTGCCGGGTTAAAGATACTCCAGCGGGGCCTCACTTATTACATCACGCGTAACTCCAGTATCCGTACGACAGCGTCGTACGAGCTGTACAGTTATGTGTTGTGGAATGAGAACCCCGCCGGGAGTGTCGACCAGAACCCGAAAATGGCCTACCAGCTGTTTTCAGAAAAGTGGCACGATTGGGTTACTGTCCCGCATGATGCCAGTTAAAAACAAAACGGGTGTATATTGTGTATACACCCAACCCTCCCAATAAGGAATATTTCGATGAGTCGTGCCAAAAAATCCTCCGGTTTCAACCCTCGCCAGAACGCGCGTGACTACATCCGCAAGACGATGCAGGGTATCCTGTCTGTCAGTCTGCTGTTTGAAGACGAAACCAAAATTCTCTCCGCGAAGATTGACCAGGAAGCCGAAGTCTCCGGGACTATCGGTTACGAACCTCTGCGTCTGTTTACGCTGGAAAAGCTGGATGAAGCCAAAGCCGGTTTCATCGGGCTGATGAAAGAAGGCAAAGAAAAGCTGGACGCCCTGAACGTCGCAGCTGATGCCAAAGCCATGGAGCTGTTGAACCTGGTAAATGAAAACCGCTGGGATGCCATTAAACACACCTACCCGGTGTTGGAAATGGAGCTGGCGTCCTATGCCACCGATGCAACTATCATCGGTCAGCAGATTCAGGGTGCGGCCATTGAGATTCTGTCTCTGTACAATGGTCGTGTCAACTTTGTTAAGCAGGCTTTGAAAAACGATGTTGACTGGGAAGTCGCGCTGAAGATGCTGGCAGAAGCCGAAGCAGATCAGGCGAAACCGGTTGACGAAGCTGCTGAGACTGTCGAGGAAGCTGCACATGTCTGAACCGCTAGATCAGCGCCCGTCTAACGCGCGCCGTCCGAACCCTAGCCAGCCTGAGGTGTCGCAAGACACCCAGGAGCTGGTGCTGCCACCTGCCGAACGCATCCAACAAATGGATAGCGAAGACGCGGTGTTCCTGATTAAGAAATCGAACCCCGGTTTTTCTTTTGCCCGCGCAGAGCAAGTGTACCAAGAACACTACGCTCTGCATCTGCAAGTAGAAGAACCGGTGTTGCAGCGTCCGGTCTTCCAGCAGGAAGAACCCCCGGCACCGCCTTCCTCTGCGCAGCCAGCGAGGCACGAGGAGGTCAACCCGATTCATGCCCTTAAAGAAAAAGAGCTTCCGCCCGCACTTGCCACACAGCCAGGTGGGTCGAACACCACAATCTTCGTGGAACCGAAACCCGAAGCCGCACCTGAACCTGTACCGCGTTCACCGGAACCCACGATAGTTCATCAGCATGTGCACCAGTCTGCGCCTGAGCAGAAAGAAACGCAGCCGGTAGATGCCAAACCGTTTACCCCTCATGCGCCGGAAAAGCAGGAAGTGCGTCCTGACCATGAGAAGAACGCCGCCCCTCAGGTGAAGTCCACCGAGAGCGAGCGTGAGGTGAATTTCGGTAATCAACCGTATCAGCCGGAAATGGCCGAGCTGCCGCAGGACGATCGTGATGCAATCCTAACCGGTCTGCGTCGTCTGGTTGGCCCGATGCAAGACCCGAACCTGATTGGTAAGGACTTGCAACGTTTCTTCTCCAGTGTTAAGCGTTCACCGGATGACGGGCGTTTGCTGTTTGAAAGCGAAGAACAGCAACAGCGTTATAGTCTGATTTATGCTGCGCTGAACATGACGCCACCGACGCTCCACAACACAGCCCAGGCTTTCGATATGGCGCTGTCGCGTGACGACACCCCATGGGAACAACGTGTTCGTCTGCCGGGCTTTGAAAAGCCTGCGGGTCTTATCTCACCGCGCGACAATATGCACAGCGGCCCGATTGCGGCTCTGCGTCGTCGCCGTAAGACCGGTATCCCGAACTCAGTGTGGTTACCGGCCACCGGCATCTACGTGGGCTTCCGTGCACCGAACGAGCGTGAGTTCTGCGATTTCGATATGCAGTTGACGCTGGAAACGGCCACCATCGGGATGCAGACGTACGGTCTGATGCTGTCTTCTTCTTCGGGTGTCTACATCCGCCACATGGTAGAGTTCGCTCTGGGCTTTGTGACCGAGTGTACGCTCGACTGTGAAGGCAACGACATGAAGACCGTGCTGCTGGATAAGATTGATATCGCTGACTACTGGTTAGTGATTCTCGGTCCGATTCAGGCGAAGTTCCCAGCAGGTCTGCCGTGGACGCTGGTCTGTGGTCACGACGGTTGTGGGCATCAGCAAGATGTGAAGCTGAACATTGCACGCTGTATCCGCATGGGTACCAGCCTGTACACTGACCTGCAACGTAACCTGTGGGCACATCAGCGTGGTGTCGATGACTACACCATCACACAGGCACAACAAGCCGAGTTCGTGAACCAGCACCTCAAAGACCCGTCTGCGGTGTTTGAACGTGACGGTGTTACCGTAACCTTCGGTCGCTGCACCCTGGGTGACTTCTTTGACCACACCGAAACCTGGATGTCTGACATCAATGCCTCTACCACGGCTGCGCTGTCGTCTAACGGGACGGAACGTGAGAAAGAGAACCACATGCGCCTTACCGCAGAAACGCGTCGTCTGACCCGTTATGCGCACCTGGTGGAATCCATCACCGTGGTGGAAGAACGCACTGTGGACGGGGAAACCGTACAGACCACGGAAACCGAACGCGACTACGCGAAGATTGTCAAGATGCTCGAAGAGTTATCACCTGACCGTCTGTACGTAGCTGAGTTCGAAGCGGCTATCGCCAACTACAACGAGCGTTCTCGTTTGGCTGTGTTCGGGTACATGGGACAGAAATGTTCCCAGTGTGGTGGTGACCATGGCGGGGAGAAAGAAGGCCCGTACCGTGGTATCGTTACCATTTCACCGGACAGGGTTTTTTTCGAGCTCTCTCGAGTGGTGTCCGAGATTCAGAAGTATCTGCTCAGACAATACGGCGTTACTGGCTAGACCACGAAGAAGTGCCGTCCGACCAGATAATCACGACTCTCAAGCTAGACACCACCTCACTGTTCAAACAACGCAGTACCCGCCCCATCACGTATCAAGAAGCCCACAACGAACTGTTGGAAGCCTACGATGCGACGCTGGGGCTGGATACCGGTGAAAGCCATATCGGGATGTCGGAATTTGAAAACCCGGTAATGGGCAGTCTGTATGAAATCTGGTATGCCACGTACTTACGTGAGCAAATTGGAGAACACTTCCGTCTCTCGTTCGATGAGTTTCTCAACCGTCCGCGCTGGCAGATTATGATCATGCTGGAAGCGGTACGTCGCCGCATGGCTATCTTGAATAAAGATATTCAGCAGCAACTCGATGAGAACAAAGAGATGCGTGGTTTGGAAAAAGAAATGCAGGGTCGTACCTAAGGGGGCTTCGGCCCCTTTTTCTTTTCTTTTTTTGCCTTGGTATGAATCCTCCAAAGTCCTGGAACCCACCATGATTGACATTTATACCGACTACGCGGCCGTCCTGACGGTCAACCGCCACGAAGACCGGGCAGCGCCGATGCTAGACTTAGTTACCCTCGGTATTGATTACGGTTATGATGTGGCCTTAAGCGACGTGTATTTCGAACCGTCTGCTGACCCGGCCGATGAAACCATCCGGTTAGAAGGCATCATTGTAAAATGTGCTGTCGCCTTAGGCAACCGTTTGGGCGTGGCCTTGAATCCCCAAATCGTGTATCAAAAACCGAAAGAGACCGTGCGTATATTGCACGGATTGTTAGAAACCTTCGAAGACTTCGATGACAGCGACAGTCTCTACGGAATTGTGATGTCCGGTGAAACCCCGGAGTTCATTCTCGAGAACATGTGTCGTCTGGTGTACGGAGACAACAACCTACACTTCGAAGACCTGATTGTTCGCGTTGGCCCACGGGTAATGACCGTGATGCGTAACTACCTGGCGGCTTCTGCGCTGGACGAACAAAAAGGCGATAACGATTACCTGCGTATCGGCCGTATCGCGGCTTACCTGCGCGTATTCCCGCAGAACCCGTCAGCGTTTGTGTTCTTGAACCTGCCTCAGGAACCTGACCTGCAAGTGGTGCAACAATCCTTTACGTTTGACGAAGAAGAATACCCGGAAGATGAACTGCTGCTGATGTACAGCGTGGGTCTGTCGGTGATTCCTGCGGATACGTACGAGGATGCCTACGCGGCACTCGCGGGGAACTTAGAGAAGCTCAATACCGATGGCTACCCTACGCTACCAATTCTGGAACAGGGGATGGCTGCCCTGAAAACCATCTACGGTCATGACAACGTGACTGAGGAAGAGAATTATGAACAGGATTGAGTACCTGGTCGCTGCCTGTCAAGCAGAAGCTTGGCGTCGACTGGTGTGGCGTATCGCGGTATTCAACGTGGCTATCTTTAATGAGGATGGCGAAGCGCCTGAGCAGTGGGACTTGACCTACATTGATGGCCTGCCACACTTCTGGGATATCCCGGTAGAAGGTGAGGATGCGAAGTGGGTACCGATTGAAGGGTGTAAAAAGGATGATGAGTTGTTCATCCCGGAAGAAACCTTTGAGTTGCGTCCAGATATGTATCCAGGCTTAGACGGTCCGATTGAAACCACCGTCGGGCGTTATGTCTTTAACTGGATTGTCATCTATTACGCGTTTGGTACTCGCCTGCCGTACATGGCCATCTCCAAGAACCCGTTGGAATACCAGAAAGAGATGTACCGTCGTTGTCTTGACCACGAAGACGATGAACCTGAGAACGACGGGGCCATTCGTCCAAGCATGATAGGACGCTTTGTAGGCGGTCTACACGAGCTCGCACCGATGACCCGTGGGATTGCCGCCACAGGTACGTTACGATCGCTTACAACGTATCCTGATGCGTATAAGGTACGTGATGCGCTGCTTATCAAGCACAAAGACGAACTGGATAACCCGGCGGTCATTGTGCAGATTGAAAAAGCGCTGGACGAGCTGGACAAAGAGTGGTTATCCGGTGACCAATCGATTGAGTTCTATAACTCACCGAAGTCCCGTATGCGTCGTCGTAAACTGATGCTGATGTACGGTATTCAGACGGCGTTTAAAGAGGGGAACGACTTCACCCTGATACCGACCAGTTTGATGGAGGTGGATGAAGGCGGGATGAAGAACCTGGTGGAGAAATTCAACGATACCCGTGAAGGGTCATTCTCCCGTGGTGCGGAAACTGCCAAAGGGGGTGAACAGGTACGTATCATCCAGATGATCTTCCAGAACCACCGCATTGTCGCCGGTGACTGCGGTACCAAGTTAACCCACCCAGTGGTGATTAACATGGGTAACGTGTCGCGCTATGTAGGGATGAACGCCGTGATTAACGGTAAGCTCACCCCACTTACCGAAGCGTATCTGAAAGAACAAATGGGTAAAGTGGTGCGTTTACGTCGCCCCATCTTATGTCAACTGGGCCACGTAGACTGCTGTTCTGCGTGCTCGTCTGCCCACAAAGCAGAAGAACCTCGCGCTATCGCCGCGGACATCTCCTCCGCGTTCTCGAACGTTATGACCAACGCGATGGGTGCAATGCACGGCCGTGAAACTGTCGTGCAAGAGTTTACACCGTTAATCCACATCACTTAAGGATTATTACCATGGCATCAACCGATATCAATACGCAGGACGAACGTCCTACGGCTACCCAGCGTGCGGCTGTCTCTTACGGCCAGGATGACCAGCATCAGGTTAAGCTGATTACCACACAGCTGGACGAAGCAGGCGCGGCCGTTGGCCCAAACAAAGCCAAAGGTACCCAGGCAGAGAAAGACGCGTATAACAAGCTGCACAGCTCGTTCCGTGCGCTGTTTAATCTGCGTGGTCAGGCATTCCTCGATGCGTTCTACGCATTCGTGGCAGCAGCCCAGAAGCATAAACGCGGTATCTTCTATCAACCGCTGGTTACCCGTTATGCGGAAGTGAACTTCCCGGACAGTAGCGAGCGCGAAGTGTTCGTGGTGTTCATCAACATGCTGGTACGTTTCGCCGGGGCCTCTGACAAGCGTCGTTGGCTTGAGCTGAACAAAGTCAGTCGTGTCACTGACCGCGTAACCGACCAGGAGCTGGCCTCACTGCTGGCTCATGCGTTCGGGGCGGCTTAAATAAAAGTACCCACTCCTTTGCGGGAGTGGGTATACTTCTTTTTTTGTCAAAAACCGTTGATGTATTCGATCGGGTCAGTAACTGTTTCACCTTGACGTACCAGGAAGGCGGTGAGTACCTGGTCTTTATCCGGCAAGCGGAAGAAGTCCGTGGCAATCTCCATCGCATTCACTCGCCCTGCGGTTAAGTTCACACCGGTACGACGACGTATCTCTTCGGAGACACCGGTGATACTCAACAGCTCAATCAGGGTGGTTTCACGCGACTGGTTCATCATGTTGGTGGCTGACGGATAAGCCTGTGTTAAGTCTGCATCCGCCGTTTGACCACGGAAGGCCGAATGGAACACTGGAATCTCTTTCAAGATATTGTTCAATCCGTTCTCGGAGTTCATGCACGCTGTTAACGTAACAATCCATCCGTCCGTCCCGATAACTTCCTCATCGAAGTCGTTACGCATCGCCTGACCCGTGCACCCAATGACCAGACTCGGGTTCTGTTCATACAGGTAATAGGTAAAGGCTACACAGATTCGTTTCGGCAGTGACGGGAAGATATCGTACATCGAGTAACCGGCGAGAATCGAGATTGCTGAGGACAAGTCATTAGTCTTTTTGTCCAACAACAAAATCATCAGGTTATCGAAGATGTTGTACACGCTGTATTCCAGCGGATACTCCTTCTGCGCCCGTAAGTGCCACTCCAGTTTCTCTTCATACGGCAGTCCTGGGATATCGAGTTTGTTTAAGCCAAGCTCACTATCCAGAATGGCGTTCAACTTGTATGACGGACGTTGCCCTTCGTGCACACGCAGCGAACGGAACAGACACATTGCATCCACAAAGTAGAACGACGCCACACAGTACAGAATGTGCCACTGCTGAGACGGGGCTTTAGTCAATGACTTGGACTCCGTCTTCTTCGAGGCTTCATCTTTCTTAAACCACACCTTACGATACTGCTTCGGCACCGACGGGTGACAGAACACATCTGCCGGGTCGATATTGTCACGCGCCAGTGCTTCTAACATACGTGAGATATCGAACTCGTGGTTCCAGGCAACCATCAGGTCGGGTAGCTTGGGATGAATCTCTTCGAACATCATCTGGATACAGTGGCCAGACGTTACCCCTTCGTGCGCATAGATGGTAAAGCCTGCTAATACGTCACGGGCCTTAACTTCCTCCTCACCGGTCTTCTTGTTCTTTTCACGGAACTCGATTTTGCACAGCAGTTCAGCTGCACGTTTACGCAGACGTTCTTCAAAGTTCTCCCGGCCACAACGTGCCAGGTAATCTTTGGTAGCGTAGAAGTGAATCTCATCGTCCAGCACAAAGCTCATCAGCCAGGGGTCACGCGAACCGTCTTCTTCGCGTGTTTCCACGTCGTAGATACACAGGCGGTTAGGTGTGACACTGTTTGGGTACTTCTTTAAATACTTCTGTTTAATCCAGCTCGTAATGGGAAGGTCTGCCCAATATACGTACGGACTGGTACATACCTGGCGCAGGCGTTTCTTCGGGTCAGGGAAACGCACCCCTAAACCGGCCTGAATGGCCATCGCCATTTTGACATCGGTGGTCATAAACTCTTGCGTCTTAGACCGTTCTTCGTATTCTTTTTTCTCTTGATGGTTACGGTGATTAGGCTGCGTTATGTAGATGGGACGCTTTAAGTTCTCACGTCCGAAGACCCGTGGAATCAGCCTGCCATCTTTAGTATGGATGACCTCTTTTACGAGGACAAAGTCGTTTTGCTTATCATCGTCTGTCGCATAAGCGACATGCTTGCACTCTTTAGCGATTACGTCCTCGGGTGCAAAATAGTTGTTGATCATGGCTTCACTCTCAAATCTGGTGGCTGCTATATTGATTTGCGGGTAGCGTAATTTTCTATTAAGGAACGTCAAATGGGACACTGGCAAAGACACATTCGAACAGTGGCTGACGCGAAATTCGTCGCTGCTGAATCTATCCGTTTCCAGGATAAAAAGAAACTCGCCGAGTTGGCGGATATAGTTGGTAAATTCCGCGCGGCGGGGGACTTCTCTCCGGCGGGATATGATAGTTCTGGTGTGGCTGCCTGGGTTCTGAAAACCAATGGTCTGACTATCCTGTTTCGTAACGGCGCTGAACTGGGCGTCGTGGACGCGGTCTTCGCCGGGGTAGAACCGCCGAAGCTCGATGCGAACAGCCCGATTGTCAGCAGCCTGCATCGTATTTACTACCAGGGCAACAAAGACCTGGACGTCTACAGCAAGTTCATCAAAGAGAATGAGCTGAATGGCGAGTTCGACGATGCCAACGCCAAAATCTCCGGTGACATCAGTAAAGTGCCGTCCCCACTTTACGTGACGCCGAAAATGCTGACGTCTTTAGAACTGTCGGACTTAGAAGTGGCGTCGGTGATTCTCCATGAGGTGGGTCACGTCTACTACTATTTCCGTACCCTGATGCGCACCCTGATTACGAACCTGTTAGCCGATGCGGCTGCAAACCGTATGATGGAAACCGAAGACCCGGTTGTGCGTCTGAAGATTGTCAAGGATGTTGAACGCATTCTGGACACCAAAGTGAACGAACCGGAAACCATTTGCAAAGAGTTCAAGAAAGAGAACATCTACATGCACCTGGTGACCCAGACGTTACTCGACCGTCCGTTTGTCACCGGTGGGCAAGGGTTTGCGAACCGTACCTGGGAACGTGCAGCCGATGACTTCGCTGCTCGCTTCGGTGCGGCACCGTATTTGGCATCTGCGCTGTACAAGATGGAAACCGACCGCTTCTATCTGTTCCGTAACCGCTCGTACATGAACTACGGCGTGCACCTGACACTCGAGATGCTGGAGGTGGCGTATCTCATCGTGTCGTTTGCTTCACCGATTGGGATGCTGTTTGGTTCTATCACCCTGTTGTTCGGTCTGGTGATTAACGACCCGGAAAACACCATCTACGATCCGCCGCAGGAACGTTTTGAATCGATGCGTCGTAACCTGGTGGAAGAACTCACCGTTCTGAAAGACAAAAACACCAAAGCGGCGAACGAACAGCGTAAGCGTATCCTCGACGGGATTGCTGCGGTGGACAATCTGCTTAAAACGGTGAAGGACAAAGACAACATCTATTCCTTCCTGATGAGCACGTTGACCCCGGCTGGACGTCGTGAGCGTAAAGCGGTCGATTACCAACGTTCACTGGAACGTTACCTCTCCAACGATTTGCGTGTGGCCTCAGCGAAACTCAGCAACCTGGCCAGCTAAACTAAAAGGGTATTGTCATGACTCACAAAGTCTCCTTGAACTCGTTAGTTCTCGATTTTAAACGCACCAACGAAGGCAAAGGCGTGCAGGCACAGCGTGCACTGACGGGCCTGGTAGCGTTCTCTCTGGCATATGCTGCTGACCTGCCGAACAACGGCCCGATGGGTGCGTCGGAGGTGGTTAACATCAAACTGCGCCCCATCATGCGCGATATCGTTTCCGATGTGAACGAGCTGTACTGCGTTGACCTCGGCACTATCGAAGACCTGACCGTGGGCCTGTTCTGTAACCGCTATGCCCAGGTCTGGGGTGGGCGTTTCGCGCTGGAGACCTTCTCCATCAAACAAATCTTTGCAGATGCGATCGGCGAAGACGTGTGGGAAACTGTGGGCCTGTGGATTGAACGCTTCACCGAAGCGGTTAACTTCTACATCGCCGAAACGCGAGGTCAGATTTCATGAGTATGGAAATGACGGGAAACAACATCGACCCCCAATGGCAACTCGGGGAAATCGGTGACGTCGTACGCTCCCGTCTTGAGGAGCGTGTATCTTCAGTAAGCCAGCTCACTCTCTACATGCAGCGCAACGAAGCCGATCTGATTTACGGTTCACGCCTGCTGATGCAAATCGAAGCCATCTTGCACGAGGTCCGTCGTTCGGGCCTGTCTCGTGACTTGGCAGTCGCAGTGGAGTCAACCCGTCCGGGGACAATCTCTCCGGTTACGCGCTCTATCCTGACGTCGAACTTTACAAAGACCGGCCAGAAGGAAACCGTGGTTGCACTGGAGTCCTGGGCTAACGCCGGTAAGATTGGCCTGATTATCCTGGCGCTGTCCTCCCTGATTAAAATCCTAGGCTGGATTATGGAGAAGGGATCAGGCTTTGCCGGTGATGCAGGTGCGGATGGTGGTGAGTACAAAGAGAAAGTCGACGGGAAAGTGGAAAGCTTCCAGGTTGACGGCACCACGGTACTTGACCAGCTGAACATCACGGTTATCAAAGACGCATACATGGAAGCCGCCAAAGGGCTGAAAGGTCGTGCGTTGGAGAACCTGAACCTGTCAGTGACGCTGGCGGATGAAGTGTTGTCGAACATGAAAGCAGAAGAGTACCTCAATGCGTTGGCTAACGCGCAGAAAGGCTCTCCGTTCACTAAACTGTTCAAAGGCTACACTGACCGTCGCCAGAGCCAGCAGAGCGTGATTCACGACCTTCTGGATACCCTGCTGCAGCTGAACGTGACATCCGGTGTGTATCCGCATCAGGCCGCAGAGAAAGCGTTCCAGGGATTACCGCCTACCGTGCGTAAAGCCGGGGTGAAACTGCCCAACGACCTGAACTACAAACAGGCCAGCAATGTGATTGGTGAACTCACCGGTTACTTCGCCAACCTGCAAAAGGTGTTCCACGCGCTTTCTGATCCGTCAATACAACAGGCGTATGAGAAAGGGGCGAAGGGTCAGGGGCTGGACGATATCGGCACGCTGTTTGGGCAGGCACTGCAAACCCTGAACGGTACCATCTCCAGTTCTATTTCCGATGGTGCTGGCCGTGGCTTCAATTCTGCTTCCTTCCCGGTGGTGGCTATTAAGCCCGACCAGGAGCGTGACTTGGTTGGCTACAACATCTACGACAATCTCGGCAGTCAGCGTAAGGTTGCCGTCGCGACCGCGTCTGCGTACCTGAATGCGTCTTGTCTCGAAGAGATGCGTCAGAAGCTGAACCTGTCAGTGGGTGATGAGCGTGAGCTGTTGGCGGTGGTGGTTTCCCTCGGGAAGACCGGCTTTACCACCAACACGTACGACACCAACCTCAACAAGTACAGCACGCTGAACAAAGCGGTTGAGCAGACCATCAAGGAAGTGGAAGCTTGGCAGAAGCAACTGAAGAACAGTGATGGTGGTTTCATCAAATACATCTCTGACCTCGTGACGACCGAACTGAAACGTAATCCGAATGGCCTGCGCACCAATGGGCGTGAGCTGTCGATGACGTACATGGACGGTGACGGGGATTTCTTCGATGCGCTGAAAGCTAACCTGACACTGGTCAAGCGTCTGTGCGAAGGGGTTGCGTCACTGCAGATTGTGCTGCAACGCTCGAAGCTGAATCCGCTGGTGAAGGGCAATCGCCAAACCGCCGATTCCGACGATTAAAATAAAGGCTACCTACTCCCTGGGGAGTAGGTAGTTCTTTTTTATTCTTTTGTCGTGTCGTGACGGTTGTAGGAGATGACAATGTCGTCTTTCAGACCGATATCCCCATTTGCTTCTACATCCAGTTTCTTACCGATGGTGGCGCGTGAGGCTTCTGACACCACGGTAAACAGACGCATGTCTTTGTCTGGCCCCATGTTGTCTAACTCCACCCCAATCACCGAACCCTCCAGTGCCGTTTTCAACAGGTTTCCGATTTCCGTTGCAGAGATGGTTAAGCTCGCTGCTAAGTAATCGTTAATCACTTGTGACGTCTTCTTACGAATTTGTGCCAGCAAGTCGGTGTTGTTACGGTTGGCCGCAGTCAGGTAATACTTGACTGTGAATTGGTTCTCTGCCGGAATCGGTGTGACCACCCCATCCTCAGTACGGCAATCGATGTACCCCATCGTGGTGATAGGCACAAAGAAGCCGTCTGTGCGTTCCAGCAGAATCGGTTTCAACGCCGGAAGGGTGCCGGTCACATAGTTCACCAAATCATCCACCACAGAGGCCAGATACTCTTTGGCGGCCTGGGTGGTAGCAAACTTGTAACGGGCATCAAAGACTGCCATCTCGCTGCGGAACTTAATGCTGCGCGGTTTGGCAATCACCGGGTTCCCGCTTTCATCGCGCACCAGACTGTTCTTCTCGTGCTCGATTTCTTGCTGGCCCGTCTCTTCGTTGATAACCGGGTCACCTTTCCGATGCTTATACACGACCTGGAGCGGCGGTGTAGCAGCAGGGTCATAGGTGTACTTCGGTACCCCTTCTTCGTCACGGTCGATAACATCCACTTTCCAGGTCGCCAGTACGTCTTCCTGGTAATACTCGTAGTTGATGGTATCGGTCACAGCTCGCGCTTTACGCCAGTAGTAGGTCAGCGCTTTCCCCAGTTCGATTTTGAAAATCTCATGGGTAATCCCAATCGCATCCCGCGTCGGTGGGGTAATCAGTGTGTCCATCTCGTAGCGCTCATAATTGCCCGGATAGTACCCGGAGCAACCGTAGAACACATTGAACTCGGTTAACAGCCCCACCGGCGTATCCACCGGGTTCTCGCTGGTCATGCGGGTGTTGGTCAGTACCAGTTCGTCGTTACGGTCAACGTCGAGGTTACTTTCCAGCAGGAATTCCCACACACGCTCACTTCCTTGCTTGCCTACCAGTGTCCCGTTGATATACGCCAGGGTTCCATCACTGTTACGTGGCGTGAAGGAAATCTGGGCAAATACCTGGTCATCCCCGAGCGCCTGATACGGTGGCTCGGATTTGGTCACGGTACGCAGCACATAACCAGCATCGGTTTTGCTGATGGTGTAGTCCGCCGTTACCACGCTAAGTTCGGTGGTGACGTTGGTGGTAATGAAACGCTTGGAACTGAGCTGTGGTTTATCCAGCTGATAGATACGCACGTCAATGGCTTTGTTGTTGATGTCCACCACGTAATAGAACGGGGTGAACAGATAACGTGAAGCGTTCCCGGCATTCACCAGGTCTTCTTTACGCATCGTTTTCGCCAACTCCGTCATCTGCGCATCAATCGACAGACTGGTATCGGTAAAGCGGTACAGCGTATCCGGGCTGATGGTCAAACGGTTACCGTTCACCTTCACAGTTGACAGTGCCACCAATTCATCCCAGGAGAAGTACAGTGGTGCAGTAATCGTCCCAATCGGTGTACTGACTTTGGAGATGGTTGAGTCCAGCATCGGTGCGGTCAGGAAGTAAGTACGGCCGGTTACGTAGTCATTCGGCTTGGAGAGCGTGAGGCCGTAATCCGACACCGTGGCTTCCAGTTGCTTTTCCGTCACCGGTAGACGACGGGCACCCACTGCGTTGTTAACCACACGATTACGCAGGTCATCGAACGACAGTTGCCCACGACCGCCAGTGGCCATGCGTCCGGCCGAAGCAGCCAGCATCTTAATCGAGAACGACTTAATCGGGTTGACGTAACTCGCATCGTACTCGCTGTTCAAGTCGCGCAGCGCGAATTTGTACTCGTCAGCCGGATAGGCCGAGACGTCGATACTGATTGGCCCCAGGGTGGTGTAGACGTCCATACGGATTTCACCGCTGACCAAATTCTTCGCCATGTAAATAGACGGGATGGTACAGCGGATATTCGACGCCCCGACTTGAATCAGCGCGGTCGGGGTATTCGGGTCATACACGTCACGGCTGTGCGTATGACTGATTTCTTCCCAGACGTTGCTGTTGAGCTTTTTCACCCACACCCGCACGTAGAAGAACTTGTTGGTGTACGCACGGGTCATGACGAAGGTGTTCTGCCCTTCCACCGTATCCGACTCCGCTTTCACCGCATACTGCATGACCGGTAAATGGATAGCCAGCAGTTGCGAGGTTGTGGTGTTGGTGCTGGTTAACTCCCAGTCCAGGGCATTGGTGGAGACCGGAGAAATCGGTGACTGTGTATCGGTAATCCAGAGTACCTGGAACGCCGGAGACTCGTTAGTACCGTACGGCAACACACGAATCTCAATCGGGTACTGAATCGCAAAGGTGTAACCAGACACCGTGAATTCGGTATCGCGCGGAATTACCACCTTACGAATGCCTGCCACGTTCAAAGGCCAGGCTTTCGACAGAATAGAGTCCACGTCCAACAGCAACAACAGCTCGGTGGTACCCGGCACGGCAAACACGTCTACGTAATCGACATCCGACATGTGACGGAACAAATCGTCGTACGTCTGTGCCATACTGGCAAAGGTTTTCGGTACGGTTTCACGCGAACCCATGATGGTGGTGTGGCCCATCATCGTACCCATCTCAGCCAGATACACCACCGGGTCAGTAGGGTCGCGCAGCAGGATTTCTCCGTCGGCATCTTCGACGTCCTGCAAATGGTTTAGCTGGATGGACTGCATGGCTGCGGGGTTGTGGGCCAGCAGCAGCATGTTCTCGGCCATCGTTTTATAAGTGCTTGAGCTCATTAGGAGGTACTCGACGTTACGAGGGCGTTGCCGGAGTTATCCAACAAACCTGCCTTCTTGAGAATGTGCTGGTAGTCGCTTTGGTAAACGTACCAGGTGAGTTTGCGGCGCAAGGAGTCGATGTGTGGATAGCCGTAGTAGTTGAACAGTGGCAGGAGCTGTGGCGCAATCGGCACTAACTGGTCAGCCCCAATCGGCACGTAGTTACCACTCGCCACACTGCCCGGTTCCGGCAACATATCCGGGTTAAACATCGCCACCGTGGAGTTAAACATTTCCATGTACAGCGGGTCATCGAAACGGGCACCGATAAACTGCCAGTTTACGTTGATGGTGGTATCGTCCTGCATCTGTGGTTTGGAGTTGTCGACGTTTGCCATTTGCCCGGCATTGTCATTCATGGGCCAACCCACACACGCTGTCCAGAAACGGGTGATGTTCCCCAGGGCATCGTAGCGCAACCCGTAAGCACGGGATTGGTAGTCGATACGGCGCTGAATCGAGTTACGCATCTTCGGCTTGAACTTGCCCATCTTAATCCCAGACATGTACTCCAGCCAAATCCCCATCATGCGCATCACCGGGTTCCCGAATGGGTTGTTCAGTGACATCGACATGCTGTATTGGTTGTTAACTTCGTGGGTAGAATCCACCATCCCCCACTGCTCACGCATAATCCCTTCGTTCGACATCCAGTTATCGACACTCTGGTCAGGCATCCCCGAAAGACTCAATAATTGTGTGCTGAGCAATGGTATGAATGCCTGCAGATTATCAAACATGATTTCTGAGAGGAAAGGGGTACCCAGACGGTTGACGCGTCGACCGTTTACGATTGGCGGGTCAGGAAAGCCTAACTCGAAATCTGGGTCTAACGCCGCCAGAATGGAATAGTCAAGTGAGGACCGAGGCTGGGACGCCATGTTAGACATCTTGCGCGAGTTTGCAATATTGTCGAAACAGAGGTTGAAGTCCGGTCGGGTAACAAACGTCACGCCACCGTATTCGCGGTTCACCGGCGTCGGGTTAGACGCCATCATATGGTTAAACCCCATATAGGGGTTGGTCATACGCTGCGCAGCTAGACCCAAACCTACTGTAAGACGGATTCGATCGTTCCACCCGGACAGCTCGCTGTTCTTGTCGTACGCGGTGGTGGGGTTATTGTTGTTTAGACGCCCGTTAAAATACCCTGCGACAGAGGGGACTGCATCCTGGTTATTGGGGTTCAGTTCGGCATCGGTCAAATCGGTATTCGGGTCATACCCCGGATTGTTCTTATCAGTCTCGTTACTCATCTTTAACTCCGGAGTTTAGCTAAAAAATGTCAGATAAAACAATTGAGACCTCAGTGGTCAATATTCTCTCGAGATTCCCTGACTTGCTGCGCCAGCGCGCAGAGTCAACGGAAGAGTTCAACGCGATCCTCAACAATGAGCACATCACGCTGGTTGAGCAAAGCCTACTGGGTCTGGATTATCTTCCGGGTATTCTCGAAAAACTCCAAATCATGCTGGCTGCTAATCAGTTGACCGCAATCTCGTTACTGGTCGGTGTGCCAGAGGTAGATATCCTCGGTACGCTGGACAAAGTTAGCACCCAGCGTAATGTGCTGGATAATGCTGCCCGTAGCGGTGCCCGCCTGGCTAAGTTTGCCGCCGGTGAGTCTTCCCGCTTTGGCTTGCCGTCATACGATAAAACCGCCATCGCGGTGGGCGAGTCTCGTCGCGGTGGACGCCGTAGCGATTTCATGCAGGGCAACAACTCGAAGTACGACGATTACTCAAGCGTTGGTGACACGATGAACAACATCGACGCCAGCCACCACGATAATCGCCAGGATAACCGCACCACCAACCATACCGTGAATAACATTGATAATTCCGGTAAGAACGGTAAGGTTGCGGCGACACTGCCGTCGAACACCCTGAAACAACTGCATGAGCAGGAAGGGCTGTCAAACGGTAAGCTGTTCTCTGTGACCTTCGAGCGTGACGGTAATAAAGTAGAGCTGCCAATGCAGTTACGCCTGGCGGTGAAATCCCTGCCGACCGAACAAATCGAAACCATCATCGCGTTCAGCGATCAGACCAAAACGTTCTGGGAACGTGTGCTGCGTGCCAAGGTCGGGTCTCTGTCGTATGCGAAAGATATCGCGCTGTGTAACGACCTTATCGACGAATACCGTAAAAACCGTTTCCGTGATAAGTCCGGCTATTACCGCAAGATGATGGAGAAGAAAAACGGCAACTGGCTGTCTGGCCTGCTGAGCCTGTCTCCGTCCATCAACAACGCCTCGTCGGTGATGGTGGTTTCTCAGGAGACCATCGACGGTCTGTCTGCACAGCTGGGCGGCGACTTCGACGACTTCAACGTCCGTCAGCGTGTATTCCAGGATACCCTGACTGTGTACTACGTCGTGGTTGATACCGTCTGGAACCGTGTCACCATTTATACTCGTGGTCAGGCTTCTCCGCGTGAGATGGACAAGTCCGACTTTAGTAAAGCGAAGGCCGGTAGCGGCGATGTGAACAAAATCATCGAAGCCTATCGTTCAGGCGCACAACCGGTTCTTTAAGGGGTAAAAGATGTCGATTCCTAATGCGTTGGCCATGTTGCTGCCAACTTTTGAATCCACGAATTTGAAAAACCAACTGTCATCCAACTGCGATGCCATTGGTGATGCGTTACTGCCTCAGTTCCAAAGCTTGCAGGAACTCGTGGGGACAGTCCAGGGCAAACAGTTTAAATCTAAACCGGTTGCTGAGTTATCCGAGAATCTCGTGAAGTATCTCCACTCGTCCGGTCTGGACGTGAAGGGGCTGCGTAACGCCAGTATGCTCGAATACGTGATTGCCTCCATGGAAAACGTTCTGCAATTGCGCCCGTTCCTGGAGCAGTGCATCTCCCGTGATATCGGTAAAACGTTGGTGACGTCCTCGTTGACGTTCAACAAACAGACCGTGCTGCAGATACTCGATCTTATCGACTTCTTCACCGGTTACAGCAGCGTCTTGGTGAACTACATCACCGCGGAAGAACTCGCCTCCGTAGAAGGGTCGAACATTGCAGTGAAGGGAATCGGTCCGAAAGACCTTCAGTACCTGCAAACTCGTACGGTCTCCTTCGGTATTGCGGTACGTGTTCTCGCCACCCCGATTGCGAAGCTGAAAGCAGACTACGCAGAAATCCCGGAAGCGGTCTTTGACGAAGACACCTATAACGACCTGGTCCGTCAGTTCGGTTCGAGCACGACTGACCCGTTAGGGATGTCCTCGGTTCCATTCCCGCTCTCGCTGGTTTACCGTGTGCGTCTCAACATCGCCGAATGGCAGATGGATCGTTACGACGAATGTGTAGAGGCCGCGAAAGCGACCGAGCTGCGCATTCTGTTGTATAAAAAGCAGCAAGCGGATGGTAAGGGTGATGCGCACATTGAGAAGCTCATCGAAGCGCACGAGAAGCGCTTGATGGAACTCAAATACAAACGTGAGCGTCTGGAGAAAAAGTACGGGCTGAATTAATCCCGTCGTCAGGAGTGCCTCATGTCTGAAGAAATGAACCCCCACTTTAATCTGGCTGAGAAGAAAATTAAAAACTTCATGGCCATCATGACCCAAAACCCCGTCGATACACACGACGATAAATTGATTCATGAAACCCTGGAAGCGTGTGCGGTGGTATTACCGTATTTTCGTATGCTGGGCGCACCGTCCGTGCAGGATGTATTATATGACGAATATCCGCAAGTCGGTTTTACGTTTAATACGTTCTATAACGAGACGGTCGCGTTCTTGCTGGATGGTAAACGCCGTTCGACTTCTGTCGGTCAGTGGTCGGTGTTGATGACGTCGTACATGAATGACGTACACAACACCAAGTCTGTAGAACATACCGGTGGACTGGGCAGCCGTTTGATTTCGGCTGCGTTCGGTCGCGCGGGTAAAGTTCGCAACATGGGTAATGCACACCAAACGTGGAAAGCGGATGGTCGTCTATTATCTTATGCAGACCACGAACTGCTGGCACGGTGGATGACACGTCCTAACGGGTTGTCTGATATGATTTCATCGTTAGCAGTGTTTTTAAAAATCGCACGTCCCTAAGGGGGCCCCTTTCTAGGGGCGTGTAATTGGGTTATAACCTAAGGAAACAAACGAAATGTCAAACTTTGCAAAACGCAGAATCGCTCGCGAGTCCGTTGAGACCGAAGGCGATGTAATCGACGGTATCAGCAACGTTGAGCCAGCAGAAGAGAACATCGACGTCCAGCTGGCCGAAGTGGCCTCTATGGATGGTCAGCTCGAGCAGCTGGAAGGTGACGGTGAAACGCTGGCTGCGGACACCGAACGTACTGAAGCAGCGATTGACTCTGCTGACGACGACATCGAAAACGGCGAAGAAATGCCGGAAGAAGCGATTGCCCACCACGAAGTGGCGCAAGAGTCTATCCGTAAGCGTTGGGGTATCGATCGCACCAAACTGGCACGCGAATCTTTCCGCCGTGGCCGTGGCATGACCAAAGCCGCGCAGGAAGGCTGGAAAGAAACCCTGAAAGATCTGTACAAGCGCTTCATCGAATTCTGTAAAGAAGTGATTGGCAAGATCAAAGATCTGAAACTGAAATACATCAACGTCGGTAAGTCTGCGCAGAAACGCGCCAAGGCGTACCAGGAAGCGATCCGTAAGCTGGGCAAAATTAAATCCGGTAAAGAGAACATCTCTGGCGGCTTTATCAGCAAACTGTCCATCGAAGGTAAATTCGACGTTGCTAACTCTATTGCCATCGCGAAAGACGTGACCGGCGGTAAAGTGAAAGGCGCGATCACTGCCCTGGCTAAACAGGCAGACGAAACTGCGGTTGCTGTGAGCAAAGGCGACAAAGATGCGTTCTCTGCTCTGAAAGGCAACGAAGCTGTTACCCTGTTCGGTACCACTGCAACCAAACTGCGCAACCTGCCGCAGTTCGAAGACAGTGAATCTCAGAAACTGCTGGCACTGCCGGGCAACGCCTACATCCAGTCTGGTTCTAAGAAACTGCCGGGTGACCACAGCTTCACTGCAATCGCGTTCATGTCTACTGGCGACAGCAGCGATGAGAAAGAAGTGTCTGTACCTAACGCTTCTTCTCTGTCTTCTGCTGCGTCTGCACTGGATGCTATCGGTAAGAACTTCGAAGGCGTGCTGAAAGACTTCCGCGTCTACGACAGCGAAATCGAGAAGCTGCAGCAGGCAGCTGAGAAAGCGGCTTCTGCGCTGGATAAATCCAACGACGAAACCGAGTGGGAAGGTCTGCGTTCTGCACGTTCTGCAGCTGACCAGGCTGTTAAGAACTACCAGACCCTGAACCGTGCCGTGAACTACGTTGGTAACACTGTTATCAGCGGCCTGAATGGCTACATCGGTGCTGGTATCGGCGCGTACGAAAAGTCTAAAGCTTAATCGTATAGCCGAACCTCGGTTTCCAAATCATTAATGGCGGTACAGGTGTGCCGCCTAGAGGATCAAAGAAGATGGCAAATTTTGCGCAAAAGAAAACCGCTCGCGAATCGATTGAAGGTGCAGGCACCATCGTTCCGGACGGTATCGAACTGCCAGCTGAGTCCGTAGAAGGTACTCTGGCTGATATCGAGCACGACACCAAACCTATCGACCAGATGGACGCGGAAGCGGACGTACTGAGCGAAGATGGCGACGAAACCGACGCACAGCTGGACGCAGTTGATTCTGCACAGGCTGCTGCCGATGGCGAAGGCGAAGGTGACGATGCTGATATGGAAGCGGAAGAAGACATGCCTGACGATGCAGCCGAAGCGCTGGACGTTGCGCAGGAATCTATCCGTAAGCGCTGGGGATTCGATCATCGCACTAGCGTTGCTCGCGAAAGCTACGGTTCTCGTAACCGCCGTCAGGTTGCTCGTGAGTCCCTGTGGGACGACATCAAAGCCTTCCTGAAGCGTATCTGGGAATGGCTGAAAGAGCAGGGCCGTAAAGTTAAAGATCGCTGGCTGAAATTCAGCAACCAGGGTAAATCTATCCAGGCGCGTGCTAAGAAGTACGACGGTGCGATCCGCAACCTCGGCAAGCAGAAGAAAGACACCGTATCCGGTGGCTTCATCAAGCAGCTGACCAAAGGCGGCAAATTCGTCGGTAACGACGTTGCTGCACTGAAAGCGGTTTCCAGCGAAATCGGTGCTATCTACGCTGCGCAGGAAGTGACCGTGTCTAAACTGACTGGTCTGGTTGCAGGCGTGGAAGGCGGTAAGCTGAAAGCTGGCTTCGCCGAAGCGGTTAACGGCAGCATTCTGAAAAAGAACGGCACGGTTGACCTGCTGGGCAACCAGGTAGGTAAAGCAGAAATCACCGGCGAAGGCGACGAAGTCAATGCGTCCTTCACTGTGGTCGAAGCTGAAGGTAGCGTGGAAAGCTCGGTCTCTACTCCGAACGCATCTACCCTGTCCTCTCTGGTCGCCTTCTTCAACCAACTGGGTAAAGCTGTGGAAGAAAACGTGAAAGCGTACCACAAAAATAACCAGGCCGTTGAGAAGTACGAACGTGCTATCGAAGCTCTGCTCAAGCGTATTGACAACGTGAAAATCGATGACAATCCTGAGCTGACCAGCAATGTCCGTGTTGCCCGCCGTGCTATCACTGTCGGTAACCAGATCATCTCCTACACTGAACGCTGCATCGCGACTGGTCAGAAAAACCTGATCAGCGGCGTAAACGGCTACATCAGTGCTGGTATTGCTGCGCACGAAAAGTCTAAGTAATTAGGCTGGCGTAATCCCCCACTTCGGTGGGGGATTTCCCTTTCTTTTTTTGTCCCGGATTATAAATGTTTTCAGATATATATTACCTCAGTGAGATTCTATCCTGAATCTTTTATCTTACTTCCAATTGAGGATTATATCATGAACAATATCTTAACGTTTGCCGGTGTTACCCCTGTTGCCCTTGAGAACGGACGTCTGCAGTTTGCCAAAGGCGAAGCCCGTATGACCATCACGAAGCTGGAACTCCACGCTATCAATCTGTGGCTGGCCAGTATGGATGCGCACAATCTGCCGACCCTGCTGAAAGTCGGGAGCAACCTGTTTACGGTGGCTAACACCGAAGTTATTCCGAGCCAGGAATATGCTGCGTTGCTGAAAGCCATGAAGGCTGGTCAGCTCGGTACCGATACCTTGCTGCAATGCGGTAGCCATTTCACCCACGAAGAGGTGGGTATGATTGGTAATGCTGATAACCCGCTGTATCTGCGTCAGGCGGAAGGCACCTGCGAAGCGGTGTTTGGTTATGCGGTAACTATCCCAAGCTGTGCAGAAAGAGCGCTGGCGGTGCACATGGTAAACGATGCAGTGAAAGCTACCGCTGCGAAAATGGGTAGCAGCGCCATCCCGGCTGTGTGCCGTAACCTCAGCAGCCTGGGTGAAGAAGCACATCTCCAAACGCTGTTAGAGAGCTACCAGCAAATGTCGGTGACCGTACATGCCTCCACACTACTCGACGACCTGCTCGACGTGGTTGACAGTATGATGCTGCCGGTCACTCTGAAAGAAGCCGCATAAGCGGCTTTTTTACACTTCGACGTAACATTATGTTTTCGACCATTACCAGTAAGGAGTATTACCATGAACTTTGTTAACCTGCTTAACGTAAAAGACATCCGCTCACAGTCCACCCCGTTAAACTCGGAGGTGTCGATATTGGTGATGATTGACGGTGAAGAAATCACTGTCCCTCGCCCTGTGATGTTGGGTCTGGCGAACTTTGTCCACGTCGCCTACGGTGCTGCTTCGGCGAAGTCACTGCTTGACTACGACAGCTACCGCTTTGAAATTCTCGAACGGGTCGAGTATGACCAGTTCATCGCCCTGCAGCCGTTCTACAAATACTTAACGGATGCAGGCTTATCCCGGATGTCTAAAGTGTATATCCGGGACTATTCACAAATTGAACACTTCTACCGCCGCAAACAAGAACGTGTGCCGGTAGAAATCGACGGCTTCCAGACTCGCCTTATCATGAAACCGCATAACTTCGAACTGATGGAGTGTGGGCTGGATATCGAACAGCGCCAGTTACGTCCTGACCTGATGCGTGGCTACAACCACAGTCTGACCGAGGTACGCGGTCTGGCCACGCGCCCAGGTGATGAGAATTGGTGGAGTAAACAACACGCTGCGCACTAAGGGGGTGGCATGGAATTCCAATACAAAGGTAGCCTCACTCCACGTAGTGTCAACATGGAGTTTAAAGAAGATGATGTCGTGCATCGCTACAGCATTCTGTTGGAAGATGTACGGGTGGCATTGGAGAAACTCACTGACCCGGAATGGCTTGGTGAGTTAACCCTGCGTTTGGCGACCCCTGTGACCTGCACAGGGGATTTCTCCGGCGCAACCATGCAACACATCGTGTTAGAGGCACAAGGCCGTGTGGTGCGTTTTACGTACTTTACAGACAAGATGCAACGTCGGACCTTCAGCCGTAATCAACTGATACGTTGTTTGCGCGGGTTAATCAAAGAACTGAATAAGGAAACGAGATGAAAATCTCTTTAATCGCGGCAGTGGACCGCAACAATGTCATCGGCAAATCCATCTCATTGAGTTTGCCGTGGCGCTTACCTGCTGACCTCAGGAACTTTAAAGAAGTGACCATGGGGAAAACCTGTATCGTAGGCCGTAAGACCTGGGAGAGTTTCGACTCTACACCGTTGCCGGGGCGTAAGTTTATTATCGTTACCCGTCACCCGGACGACCTACAGGTCAAGCTGCGTCGTCCTGAGCAACCGCTTGACACCGCGGTAGCAGCAACCAGTCTGGGTGCAGCCCTGGAGATGTGTGAAGAAGAAGGACTGAACGAAGTGTTCGTTATCGGGGGTGCTGAGATTTACCATCAGTGTCTGCCAATGGCGCACACTGTCTATCTGTCCCGTCTTGACTTGGTTGTCGAGGGCGGTGATGTCTTCTTCCCAGAAATCAACCGGGACGAATTCCGCCTCGATGTCAGCCTGACGCACTTACCCGACGGTGAACTGCACACCCACCGTTGGACGTATCAAATCTGGAACCGTATTGAGCAACCCAGTAAAGTTACTCGTTACCCTGGCCATATTGTTACAAACCTTTCTTTGGAAATCCGCTAATGAACCCGAACAACTCTTATCCTGTTAAACGTATCACCCTGACCGAAGAAGGTGCTAAGACTGCCCGTGCAATAACCAGCTGCCCGATGAAGCTGACGGATGCTTTGATTGGCCAGGAAGGTATCTTCCTCATCTTTGGTGAACGTGACCGTGTCTTCCACCGCATCGATGAGCCGGAAGAGTTTCTGCAACTGGCCGCAACGTTAGGTGACCAGGAACAAGCGTCTGACGTGGCTATCAATGTCACACCGCGCGACCTGTTCATTGTTCGTGACAAACACCGTCATAGCGGCTTGCGCGCTGTCCGCTGGAAACGTGAGTGGTTAGCCCGCGCGTAATTAACTAAATCGACCATGACCCTTAAGGAAAACGAAAATGAAAACACCACAAGCTGAAGCTGCCTGGATGAAATTTGGCGAAGAAATCGAACAAGCGGTCGGCTCCATGCCACGACCAAAGACCCCAGAGGAGTTAAGGATTGAACATTTTGCCCAGTTCAAAATAGAGACGCATCGTAAGCAGTTAGGTGCGTACGGGCTAGTGCATTCTTTCAACCGCCTGCTGCGTCTGGCTGTTTCGATTGAGACGCGTCGGAAAATGGTTATGCCTGACCTTGAAGAGGTGTTGCGTAAACACCCACGCCTTTTCAAAGAAACGGCCACCGTAACAGAGTTCTTCGAATCGTGCTTGCCAAAGCTGCGCCTTAAACCGGAAGAGGTAATGATATTCAACCAGGCAAATGGGTGTTGGGTTTCGTATCTTGATGTTATTGAGCGTAATGACGTTTGTCAACTAACGTTGGGCGATTTGAAAGTCCTGAAACGCGATGTCGGTTATCGTGTTGACTTAAAAGCCAACATCGCTGCGCTTGAGAATGAAATATTCGAAGTTGAAAAATTGCGGGTAAAGATTACCGTAAAAGGAAACTTCGGTAAGCGTTCTTACAAAGCAATGTGGCCGACACCAGCGGGATCAGCCAGTTTGGCGACGAGCTGGATACAGAAACGTTTAGCGTCCATGCAGGTCTATCCTGAAGAAGTGCAGTTCACACTACCAGACGGCCGTAAAGCTGATGGTATTCATCTGGTGTCAACCAAATCTAAGTTACGTCTTACTGATTTGCGTTTCAAAGATGAAGACTTATTACCCGTGGGTACCAAACCTATGACGGTGGGTGCGTTCGAGAATAAAATTCTCCAGCAGGAAGGTGTGATGATCATTTTGCGGCTTCCCGCAGACCAGAGCATACCCTACTTTTTCATCAGACGCGCTCCTGATGATTTACCGGTACAGGAATATGTTCGTAAGATTCTGAGTCGGTATGAATTGAAGCCTGAGGATGTGGTGTTTATCCATGGTGTCTCGATGCGGCCGTTTAACCCGGACGAGTTTTACACCATGAAACAGCTGCGCCAATCCTATCAGGGTAAGGTGCAGTAAAGATAGGGGGCTTCGGCTCCCTGTTTTTTTTTTGCATTTTCAGCCAGTGATATGACTACAACGAGGGAAAACCCATGCAACAGTATTTCGAACTCCCATCGTTGGACGCAACCATTCGCAAACCGATTGTTGACGGTGTCGTACAACGCGTGTTAAATGAATCCGGTATTGACCAGGCTTCTGTTATCTTTGAAGACGAAGCCAATGATACAGCGTACCAGCCCGGCTCGACCCTTGGGGATGAGGTGCCTGTGGACTATGCGTCACCGGAACGTGTGTACGTCGAAGTCGAAGAAGAACGTGATGAATACGCTCGCATCAACCGTCAGGTCGGGATGCAAGCCGAACCGTACTTCTTTGAGAACGTCGATGATCAGGTACGCGCGTGGCCCGTCCGCACGATGTACAACATGACCATTACCCTGCGTCGCCACAGTGCGTCACGCGATGAGTTGCTGCGCTGGACAAACCGTCTCGACTCACTCATTGACATGGGGCGTTTCTCTATCATGACCGAAGCAGAGGCGTTCTATTATATCCCACGCCCTGCACTGCACCTGATTAATGCCTGCTATGTGGCAGCAGAAACCCGTGTGCCGAAGTTTGATGATTTCAAAGCGTACCTGAAAGCCCACTTTACCCCGGATGTGTTTGTCACGGGTAACGTGGCAGGTGGCCAGGAATCGTTGTCGGTGCGTTATGCGCCTACCCGGTTAGAAACCGTGTACGATGTGCAGGTACCGGCCTGGGACAAAGATGAGAACCGCTGGGAAGCTTCCTTTGTGATTCGCTTCTCGTATCAGCGTCCCGAAGAGATTGTGGTGTCGTATCCGTACATCATCAATCAAACACCCCTGCCGGAAGAATACTGGCCAGAGATTGACCCACCGTGGTTATCGAACGAAGAAGATGTTCAGCGTCACGCCCAACAGCGTAATCTGGATAGCACCTGGTGGATTAATGAAACCCGCCAGTTGATTCGTCTGCCGTATCTGCTCTCGCCGACCGAACAGTTCCACCGTACTCACTCGCCGCTGAAAAGCAAGCTGCTGCATGTGTTTGGTACAGACGTGGTGTTTGATGCGGACAACATGGTCAACCCGCATGTGGTGAATGTCGATGATTTGCCGTATGTCTGGAACAAAGACCTGCTGCCGTATATCGAACACTGTCGGGCAATCGACCCTACCGGACAACGGGGTGTCTTCCGCACGGAGTTGTTCGAAGAAGGTCAGATTATCGAGCCGCGCTTCTACCACTGGGAGAACGGGACACTGTCTTTACGTGGCCGAGACGTCAAAGTCAACAAAGGGTACTATCTCACTGAATCGGTGATTTACGACTGGCGTAACTTTGACCTGTGGCCATTGCAGTTGTATCCGAAAGCAGCCAAGGTGCTGATTGAATGGCTGTTCCCGAACTGGGACGTGCCGAGTTGGTGGTGGGACTTGCCGAAGTTTCCACCGAGTGTGGATGACGACATCAAGAAGCTGACCCCAACCCCGGATAAGCGGATTCTGTTGACCATCTTCAACACCACCATCTTCACCATGCGAGGAACAGAGAATGCTGAAAGCGTCGCGTGAGTCGACCACGTTCGTCCCGGTTGAGCCGGAAACGCCGACTCTGAACACACCGCAAGACGGGGTGAAAGAAGCCAGTAACGTGGTGACCCAACCGCTGCGTACCACGGTAACGGACTTTGACCGTATCCCGAAACAGTACCTGATGAAGTACGTGGAAGGGTCGGCCTGGAAGGTGGACTTCTTCAACTTCCTGAAAGGCCGTAACGATGCCAAGAAGTTCTTTGATACGCAGGTCATTACCCCTGACCAGCAGTTAGAGAAAATCATTGGCATGGAACTGCGGGTGAAGTCTCCCCTTGACCGTAGTCAGGATGACAAGAACAAAACCTTCACCCTGACCGGGTCAGCCACGCTTGCCAATACCGTTGCGCCGAACGAAGGCTGTTTCTTTGTAGTGCCGATTGGTGACAACCGTTATGCGCTGTTTAACATCACGCGTGTAACACGTATGTCCAACAACAAGGTCTCGACGTACGACATCGAGTATTCCATGTTGTTTGAAGTGTCCCCCGCAGTCGCAGAAACGATTCGTCGTTGTACCGTGCGGGAATACTATTACGTTGCCGAACGTGCCTGGACGGGTGGCGATACCTTACTGACACCGAACGAGTATCGCTCTTTCCTGAAACTCGGTGATGCCATTAAGGACATCGAGACCACGTACGTGAAGCGATTCTGGGATTCGGAAACGGAAACGTTACTGTTCCCGCGTGACTGGCGTGTGTATGGGTTGAAAGGGGCATCGTACTACGACGTGTTCCTGTGCCTGTTTGTTCGGGCGATTGGGCTGCGTACGGTTGGGAAGGATATTCAAATCTATCCTCACCCGCCGAAGAACGTGGCCGACGTGGAATGTTTGTTTACGGCATTGCTGCAACAACAAACCGCGTTTCTCGCGTCGTACAACAAACCGAACGGGGCGTACCTCGTTAACACATTCCGGACGATGCAGACCCGTAACTCGATTGCCTGGTCACGTATCACCAACACCCGGTATTTCTCCGACGATTTGCGTTCGCCGAAGCAGTATCCGGCAGACTGGGTGAAGTTTACAGAGTTCCCGCCTACTGTGGTGGATGAATACCGTGGCAATGCGGGTGAATCGTTACCGGCGTTCCTGCCGTTAACCTACACCCCGTACTTGTTGACGGAAACGTTCTACAACGGCTCGTACAGCTCGTTGTTGGAATATGGCCTGTATCTGTACCTTAACAAGCAACCGGTGCCGTCCACGATTGCCTTGAAGCTTGCTGAGGTGTGCAACACGTTGCCAGAGGATGCACAGTTCTATTACATCCCGATGGTATACGTGCTGTTGAAATACGCGAGGTAGTAGCGTGCAACATCAACGTGACCCGAAATTTACAGCAGCCTTTATGCTGTTCCACAAATGGGTGTTCTGGCGCGTACCGGAATACGCGACCATCACCAAATACGCCAGCCAGGAGCACGGGTTGTTCTTACCCGACGACCCGAAGAAGGCCCAGGCGATACTCCTGAACAAAAAGAGTATCTACCTGCACCCATCAGACGCTGCGGTGTATGCGGCGACCGGTGGTGCTTTAGATATCACTGACCCCAATGATGCTATCATGGTCTACGGGTGGATCATGGAGCATCTGGCAGATTGGCTACGGTATATGGAACAACCACACCTGATGGTTCGTGCCGTGCCAATCGAAGGGTTGCGTGAGTTTAATGCGTTAGCAGGAAAACTCTTCCCAGTGGCGAACCGGTATGGGTATTTTAAGGTACCGGAACGCACTATGGTCTCGGCGGTGCAGGCGTTGTTCGGTGAAGTGAAGGCAGAGGTACAACAGCATCGCTTCAACGACACGATTATGCGTCGCATCGAGAAAATCTATCGCCAACGTGGAGGAATGCTCTAATGTCGTTTGGTCGGTTACAGAAAATCGCGAACACGCACATCTCACAAGCCGCGGGCTTACCGGCCATCGATTACGGGGCATTCATCACGGTACGCGGTGCACCGTTGACGGTACTGAAAATCATCTCGTTGATTCATGCCAGCAACTTTGTAAACGATATGGCGACCTTGACCCACCTAACCGTGGCGATTCCGTTTAGTCAGATGCGTTTAACCACCTCCGCTGCTGAGGGTGATATCAAGATTAAACTGATTCTGCGTAACGGGCAACGGATTGCCGGACGTTTCAGTTATCGGGGTATCGCCGTCAACAACCGCGATCACGATATGGAATCCCCTACCATGTTCTTAGGGGAGTCCAACGACAAGTCACTGGCGCTGGTGACGTTTGAGCTGATGGACGAGGCGATGTGGTTCCTGCGGGTGCGTCAAGTAGGTGGAATATACCACAACACCGACGGCTTAACAGTGGCCCGCTCGATACTCTCGGACACGCTGCCTAACGGCGTGTCCTCCGAGGGACAGCTCCAGGCACTGATGTACGAAGAGGACGAACAGCAGGGGTATCGGGATATCCTGATACCGGACTCGCAAGACTTCCTCTCTGTCTTCGACTTCTTGCAAAAGCATTATGGCATTTACTCGAAAGGGTTGGGTGTCTTTTTGTATATGCAACGCTGGTATTTGTTCCAGCCATGGGATTCGAAGAAGTACAGCGGGGCGAAGAAGAAGCTGGTCATCATTAACCTGCCGCGGGAGATGGCAGCTCAGCTTGACCGTACCTGTCAGGTATCGGGTGACACGGTCTATCTGATTTGTGGCGGGGATGTTGTGGCGATGGAGTCGAAAGACGAAGATGCGATGAACAAAGGTACCGGTTACCGGGTAGGTTCAATCCGTGCGCTGGATGGCCGTGCGACGTCGTTCTCACCGGGCGAGATATCAACCACCACGTCAGCAGACTTTGTCTCGCAGGCTGACCCGAACGCGTATCCGGGCGGGGTGGTGAATGCGCCGATTGATCCGAAGCAACATTTTGCGGACACAGACAAACCACAACGCTCAACTTTAGCGGCACGTAACGGGACGATTACCAAAACCACCTGGAACCGTTCAACCCACGGTATCCTCACGCCGGGGATGGCGGTGAAATATATGTATGCAAACGACTATGGCGTCTATTCACGTTACGGTACGTTGTGTGCAGAAGTCTTCCAGTCCGCTCAGGACGGTCAAACCATGGCGTCAGGTCGGTACAATACGCAGAGCCAGTTGACACTTTGGCTCACCGAAGAAAAATTTACAGACTAACGTAGTGTTATGTCGAAACACACCAAAACCTTAAGGATCTTTCAATGAAAGCGATTCACACGTTTCGCATGTCAGGACAAACGCTTCTGAGCATCGACGAATACGAGAAAAAACACTTCTCTAAACCGGCGAAGTTATTCGAACGTTGCGTGCAGCTGATGCCACATGGGCAACAGCAGCAACTGGACTTTATCATGGCTTCGTCCATGGACAAGACCGTTGCCGTCATCTTTACCGTTGACGGTGTTCAAGGCAAACGTGATCTCGCTATCACTGACCCCGGTAGCCTCGGTGACTTGCTGTTCCGTCACGCTCTGACCACCGCGGTGATTACCGGTGCCCTGGAAGCACAGTACGGTTTTGCCTACTGCTACTTCTACGCCCAGAAAATCTCCAACACCATCGTGCCGGGCGACGTGGATACTTATCCGCAGTATATCGAGCAGCTGACACCGGCTGAGTTCGGTGAGAACGAAGACTACGAGTTCAACGTCTTCCGTTTCACCATGGTCGGCGAATCGCGTGTCAAAGAGTTCACCACGGCGTTCCGTGCGGTTGTCCGTTATGCGGTACTGCCGTCGGATGAAGGTATTTCCAGCAACTTCAATGAAGTGTTCCCGGTATTGCAGCTGGGGCCGTATATCACCTTCAACGGCTACGTGCCGTTCCCAGCACAGATTGTCGGGCCGCTGAACGACAACTCGATTCTGCCGATTGCCGAAGACCGCGACCTGTACAACTCGAAAGCGGTGATGTTGGTCAGTGAAGATCGCTTCAACATCTCCATCCAGGCGGGTATCAATGACCACGCAATTGCGGTCACTGAGAAGATGGCGCTGCGTTAACCGTTACCCGACCTCCTTGTGGGGTCGGGTATCCTTTATTTGTTTGCTAAAAGCCACACAGAGGCCATAACGCTATCTCAGGCAACGTATGTACCATAATCGCTTAGAACGCGTTACAGCGCGTTTGAGAGCGTTTTTAGGGGGATAAAAATAAAGTTTGACTCCAATCATTTTCAGATATATATTACCTGCATGAGAGAAAACAATTATCTCTCTAATTCGACCATTACCTAAAGGAGTTTTAAAATGACTAAGATTGAATTCATGAAAGACATGACCAAATGTTTCGGTATCGCTGTTCTGACCTTGGCAGCATTCATCATCGGTTTCATGTCTCCGTTCGCAGTTATCGATGCTGTGACGTACCTGACCGGTAACATGGTTATCGGTGCACTCACTGGCGGTGCTTGGGGTGCAACCCTGCTGTGTGGTAGCCTGCTCGGCTGGCCTAACAAACTGGCTAATTACCTGAAAGCCAAATTCAAGAAGTAACAACAAAGCAGGCCACCACACGGTGGCCTTTTTTACGTCCGGCAATTAACTCGACCATTATCTATTAAAGGAATACGACCATGATTTCTCGCAAACATAAACTCGCTATTTATTCTATCGCCGTGGCTGTTCTGGTAACAGTTGGCATGATGACTGTAAACAACGACTACAACACCTGCCGTGCCAACGGTAACTCAGTTGCAATGTGCACAGGACGTGGCTAAGATGACTTTCTCTGATAGCGCGTTCGCCGAATTCCTGTCCAACCCACGCACCAAACGCGAGTGGGACAATCTTTCCAACGGAGTGAAACACCGTCGCAATGACGACGATGAAATCACCCACGTTACTGCACAAGTGGTGCTCGTCGATTCGACTGGCACCGCCTTCCCATTTTCACAAGAGGTTTACTAAGATGGCTGTAATCGTAAAGGGCAATGGTGAAGTCCGCATTCTGGAAAAGAACGAAACACTGACAACGGATGCCAAGACGCAGCAAAAGGTCTTGGTTGTTAATCCGCGTGTTGTTCCTCTTCCTGATTGGAAAAACGAGCTGGCCGAATTCCGTAAACAGCTGGAGAAGAAATAATGGATATGAAAAAAGAATACCAGTTCAGTGAGGACAAACCTGACACCACCACCAAGCACTACTTTGGTAAGGATGAGCTTGAAGGCGTTAAGCTTCACGAAAAGCTGGATGTTTCGAAAGTGCCAGAAAGCGATTATGCTACCCGCAAGGCGCAGCTGGCACAATCCGAGCTGGACAAGTTCGATGTATCTCGTGGCTTCCCGGAGAGCCTCAAACCGTGGAACCTTCCACCGGAGAATGTGGGTAAGGGCGTGGTGTTGAACCACATTAACCATGAAGACCTTCCTGTTGACGCTAACGGTAAGGTTGCCGACATCGCGCCACCCCGCGGCTTCTACCGTGACAAGGACGGGAACTTCCGCGACCTTCGTGAGCTACATATGCGTGAACTGGTATTAGGTGGTGATTTTGTAGATGGCGAATCGGTCAAAGTCATCAAAGGTCCAGGCGGTGATTACGACGGTATCTCCATACCGTTGCGTAAACCTTCCCGTGCTGAGAAGTCTGTCAGCAAATATCGCAATGTGATGAACGGTCTTATCGCCCGTGCATCCAAGAAGTAAAACCAATGCCACCTTCGGGTGGCTTTATTTTTTCCCTTAAGGAACAATTTTCATGTTAACTATCGACCAATTCCTACCGAAATCTGCAGGTGCTGCACCGACGTCTGAAAACGCATCTATCGTACACAAGCACGAAGCAGGCTATCGCCTGACCCGCCATCAGACGGGTAGCTCCGATGTGTTCTTTGTGGTCTGGGATGGCAATACGATCATCGCGCAAGGTTCCTACGACTCGGTTCAAGGGCAACAGCGCCTGGCGGACGAAGACAAAATTCAGACGGTCTACCGTGTGCTGGCCCGTGGCGCGATGTGGTTACTGGTATTGACCCGTGACCCGATTGCCCGTATGACGGCCTTAAACCACTACAACGACTTCGTAGAGGCGATTACCCAACTGGAAGGCTACCAGGACGAGCGTGTAACGCGCGCTATGAGCAGCTGGAAAGAAGAAGGTGAGCTGGCCCACTTCGATGGTAACGCCGTGCTGGCACGCGCAGAGGCGCTGTATTTGGCCTTCCCAACATGGAATTACGAAATCATCAGTAAAGAAGTCAATGGCGTGAAGATGGAAGCCATGGTGCAATATGGTGTGCCGGGTATCCGTTTATTGTACACCCACAAAGTGGTGGATGAGAAATCCAAAGCCGGTCAGGAACTGAAACGTTGGTACACGTTACCGCTCGATGGCGATTGGTATACTGCTGCCAACAACCACCTGTCCATGATGGCAATGATTGCCGAAGGTAACCGCAACGAAATGGCTGCAGCCAGCTCACCCCAACCACAACCGGTACCGCGACCTACCCGACCACAGTATCCATTCGAGTGTGGTCAATGTGGGGCTAAGTATAACGTCGATGTGATTCATCGACATCAGCCGACCATTGATGTGCGTTGCCGTGAGTGTGGCTCAGAAAACCGTAACCTGCCACGCTAAGCAAACAAAATAAAGTAGCCCTACTCCTTCGGGAGTAGGGTGTTCTTTTTTTGTCCTTATTTTTTTTTGTCTTCGAGGACGCATAAACTGCCGTAGGGAGGCCGAAGCCTCCCGGTCGCTGTTACGCGAACAATTCATCACCCATTCCACCGGTGAAGAAGTTGATAGACGACGCTGTTACGGTTTCTTCTTTATCGCAATCCCAAGGTAAAATACTGACATCGCCAAACGGCAATACGGTATAGTGGTGTGCTTCTTTGGTATCAATAATCGTACGATGTTTACCGCGCTGTACTTCTAAGAAGCTGTGACCATTTACCACACGCTTGTTGAAGTACATTTCACCATCGGCTTCGTTATCCAGACTTGAGCAGTCAGAATACAAGCCACGACCAGGCAGGCTCTTACAGAAGCCAACGGGGTCTAATGCTTTCAGACGTTTCCCCTCTGGGGAAATCTGGTGCGGGGCAATCATGAACCCGCGGTTACGCACGACCTGGTAGTTACGGGCCATACGGTAAATCTCTTTGATATCGCTGCCGACGACGCCGTTCCCGTGACCACCTTTGCTGATGGTGCCCAGGTAGTCTGCACGAATACCCACGACATGATAACCACGACGTTTCAGGTCGAGAATCAAATCGTTGATGTAGTGCACTTTGAAGTCGGAGTTGGTGTGTTTCTGGAACACGTAATCCCAACCATTCGACTGAATCTTACCGCACAGGTAATCCGACATTGCTGTGGTATGAGCCACCTTTTGTTCTGGTGTCGCATCGTGCGGTAACACCATACGCGGTGCTTCACCTTCGAAGTGCCCGTAGATTTGTTGATAACCGTAAGCCAGGTTCACGTCCAGTTCGTTTTCCAGACTGAGGTCAAGGATAATCGGCTGCAGAGTTCCCTTCACATCAGCCATAACTTTCTCTGGCGTGTTGAAGATAGGAATGGATAGCGTCAGCAGCAAACTGAACAGTGACTTACAGTTGAAAGGCAGAGCAGGCATCAGCCACATCTCTTCCGTTATACCCTTATTACAGCCCAGCATTTGGTTGATGGATTTCCATCCGGTCTGTAGACCATTACCCGCTGCTTTCTTGTTAATCGAGTCAAAGACTTTGATAAACGGTGCACGGTTATCCGTCACCAGTTCACCAACCAGTGATGGAATCTTATTATGAGAGCGTTCGCTGAACGTGGATAGCGTATCTTTGAGCTCGGTCAAGGCCGTCTGCAAATCCACACGCTGTTCGGTTCCGTTAATCGCCCCGATAGCACGTCCTAATCGCTGCTTAAGCTGCACGCCTTGAATGCACTGGCGGAGCTGAAAGTAATATTGTGATACCTGGCGGTTAAGATGCTCGATACGTTTCTCTGGGTCTTCTGGGATATCGTCTTCCAGGAACTTGGTAATCGTATCGTATAGAGGACGTACTTGTGTGGTGGCCAACTTCAAACGCTTCATGACGTTTGCGTGGTCGTATGTCATGCCGCCGTCTATGATGGATGTGATGATGTCCTTGATTTCGACGAGCGCGGACCTTTCGTCCCCTTCCTCGGCGTACTCAGGAAGCTTAGCCTCAAGCAAAACTTTTCTTATGACATCATGGTCCCTATCTGGGTCTGTCAAAAGACTTTCTGCGTAAAGAGCGGCTAAGGCTGTTATCAACATCATTTTATTGTTCATGGAGCATCCTTAAAATGCAGATTCGTTTTAGTCCACCGTGGGAAGTTCAACCTAACATAGATAAAGGGGCTGCCGTTAAAAGTTTGGAATTGCTCCAGGCAAGCTTCTTTAACTGGTTATATGACACCCAAAAAGGTTTCAGTTCCATTATTTTGCCGGAAGTCGGTCCGATTCCCATCTACAAAGCGTTGATGGCTCCACCGCTGCTTCCAGCTAAATACTATGACCAGGTTTTGAATCTGGTTGAAAGTGGTACCGATGTTTCTCTTGCTGATTTATATGGGGAAGCATTCTCTGGTCGTCTACGTTGGGTATTCACACAGCGTGGCGGCGTCATTGTGGCGTCATTTGCAGAAGCGAAGTCCGGACCGGGTTTCTCTTTGGGTGAAGACCACGCTGCGAAAAAGATGTTCTGCGCAGAACTTTTTAAATATGTGCGTACCAAGACTCGCGTCGTGGATGATACGTACAGCACTTCTACGCAGTTCGCAACTCATGAAGTGCTGACGCAACTTTACGCATGTCATTTATCTCACTAAGGTAAGAATGAAATGAAAGATACCCGAATCTCTAATCTGGAGAAGCTCGTCAATGCGGGTAACGAGCTTGTAGCCAACGTTCAGTCTGGTACCTCCGCTGGTGAAGTGTGGTCTACCGTTGTTGCTGGCGAATCCGTTCGTAAAAACGCTAAAGCGTTCAGCTCTCTGAACGACAGCGCCGCGCAGCAGTACCAAACCGTGTTCCCTGGTAAGAGCATGTCTCATGCTGCCCAGGTTGCTTCTGCCATGATTCTGGGTGCTGCCGGTCACGGTATGGATCTGGTGCAGGCCGTTGCTCAGGAAAGCGCGAATCCGAAGTATGACAAGTTCATGCCGATCGCAATCCCTGGCGCAGCCACGCTGGCAGCTGACTACGGCAAAGACCCGCTGGTCGCTCGTGAATACTACACGAACAAAGACTACGACCGTAACCTGGGCCTGACCTGGACCCTGAACGTTCGTGCGCTGGAAACCCAGTCCAAGTTCGCTGAAACCCTGTTCCCGACCATCACCGTTGAAACCAACGATGTTGGTATTACCGTGCGTACCAAAGTTACTACTGTAACTCGTGGTATCCTGAACGCGCTGCTGACCAAAGACGTGGTTGAAGACCACCGTCAGCCGCTGCACAACGCACTGTCCAACCACAAAGTGCTGCAGGACGACGCAATCCGCATCGTTCCTTACGTGATGGAAACCGGCGACAACGCCGAATACTTCATCAGCTCTGACGTGGTGCCGAACGAAACCGTTCAGCTGGGTCGCGTACCTCCGTACCCGACTAACTACCTGACCTTCGAAAAAGATCGCCTGAACCTGTTCCAGCTGGCTGCTCATCCGGGCATCGTGCAGGAAGGTTACGACGAAACTGACGAAATCGCACCGGGTGCTTCTCTGGGCAGCCTGCTGATTTCCGTCCGTAAACCGAGCGAAGATGTCAAAGACGGCGCGCTGATCAAACTGAACGTACGCGACATGCAGTTCGCTACCTTCCAGCGTCCGCCAGAAGGTGACGGCCGTGAGCTGACCCTTCAGTTCCGTCGCACCGCGTTCTCTCTGAACGCCAAGTCTCTGGACTGGAAAGGCGACGACATTCCTGCGCTGGCTGCACTGGCTCAGAACCAGTACACGCTGAAGTACAGCATGAACATCAGCATGAGCCTGTTCACCAACGGTCAGTATTCTGGTCGCGTGGATGTAACTGGTAAAAACCTGATCGTCGAAGGTCTGTTCGACGCAACTGGTAACGCTGTTGATACCAAATCTGGTACCGGCAAAGTTATCATGGACGGTCTGAAACTGGAACTGCTGGGCTGGCGCTTCGATGGTACTCGTACCAACGAAAACCGGAGAACCCAGGGCTTGCTGCTGGACCCAATCTGGGAACAGGAGAACTACAAGCTGCAGTACGGTTCCCCGATCATGACCAAATCGCCGGTTGGTGTTGAATATGACGACACCGAGCGCCTGGATGACCTGGTTTCTGCGGTTAACATCCGTAACGAAATGCTGGCCATCACTCAGACTCTGAGCTACACCGAAGCTGTGAAAAATGCTTTCGAAAGCATGATCACTCCGTGGGACAAACCGGCCATCCGTGGTCTGGGTCGTCACTGGGTTGCTCCGTGGTACAAAGAGAGCGATTATAACGTCGACCAGGTTATCCAGTCTCTGGATACCAAAGATGCACTGATCAACGCCCGTCAGGGTCTGGTACAGCGTATCGGCGACCAGGTTACTCGTGCAATCCAGGACAGCCGCTTCATGCCTGCCCTGCGTCTGCTGACAGCTAACCCGGACGCGCTGCCGAAAGTAGTTATCGCTACCGATGAGCCGACTGCAGCTATGCTGCTGCTGACTCAGGGTGACCAGCGTCTGCTGGGCGACCGCTACGAGTACGAAGTCATCACCACCAACGATGACCGCTGGCGTATCTGGAACGCTGCAGATGAGTCTTGGACTCGTCGTCTGCAGTGGGTCCTGAAAGTGCCGACGGCTGATGATGGTTCTTACTGTGTTCTGAACTGGGGTAACCACTTCTGGTCTCCGATCATGGTTACCAACATCAACATCCAGCGTAACGGCGCGACCAGCAAAGAGCTGGCTGTGCAGCCGCGTAACGCCCACATCTGTCACTGCCCGATCACTGGCCTGATTTGGATCAAAGGCATCACCAAATACGTTGAAAGCAAACTGGCTTACAACGTGTCTGTTGAAGAGAACGGCACTGCAGGCACCGGCACCGGTAACGGTGGCGCTGTAGGTGGCGATACTACTGGTGGTGGTACCGGCACCGGTACTGGCACTGGTACTGGCGCGTAATCTGAAAAGATAACGCACGCTAGGAATTGCTTACTCCCTTCGGGGAGTAAGCTTTTTCTTTTTTTTATCCTAAAATTTCACAGATAGATATTATCTTGGTGACGAACGATTGTTTTATCTAAAGGAGAATATAAATGAAAGAGTTCGATATTGGACAGGTTATCAATGTAAAGGCCACTGCCGTCGGTGTTATCGTTACGGTGTTGGATAGAGACAGTCATTTCCATGAGACGACAGAGATTGCCTATCCACTCCACGCGTTCGATATCCTCCAGCACTTCCTGACCGTAAAACATGCCATGCTGAAAGGGGATTTCGGCAAATATAAAGAATACGAGACCACCCGCATAAAGGACATGAGATCCATCATCCTGGGCGATGTGATGTGTAAGCTAACTCGTTACTCCTTTCCTGAGTCAAAGGATGAGCCAGAAATAATCAGCAACCTCGAAGGGTTTCTCAAGAAGCTCGGCCTGTATCAACCCCACCACTTCCCGGTCGGTATTCAAGAGTGGAGAGACCACGCCCGCGTTATTCCGTTTAACATCGGTCGTGATGTCAATGAGCTGCGTTCGTTGACAGATGCGTTACGCGAGTCATACACGCCACAGTGTGAGTTGATGGAAAATCTGCGTATCTACGGGCGCTATATCGATCCGCAGTACACCTTTGTTATCCCTGAACGTGGCGACATCGCTACAGGGGGCTATTGGGTAGAACCACCACACAATCCCCACATCGTTCCTAACTCGCCGTACATTCCGTTTAATTTCGCATCAGTAAGGCTTCACCAGCTGGCCGATGTCCTTAACGGTATCGCCCAAATGGACACGTTGCCTAACGGCGGGTTCGAAGTGCGAATGGTTAATGGCCTTGGTAATATCAGTCTGGCTACCCTGGAGAAAGAAGATTTGCGTGCATTGGTGAAAGCCATCGCACGCTGACTCTATCTTTTTACGCCACGCGCAGTCCCTATGCGAGTCGCGTTCAAAGTATTCTGAGATAGATATTATCTACGTGGTTGTATCTATTGGTTTTTCAACTGGGATGCGAAATGAATCGTTATGATTTAGACATTGAACCGACGATTACGCAGCGACCCATGTATCATGGTGTCGTGAAGAAAACCATCTCCTACGAAAACAATACAGGTGTTCCTGTTCACGTCACTGAACTCAGTGGCGGCAGCTTTATCATAGCTCCATCGCAACATACCGCGTCGGAGTTCGGCATCGTCATTTACGTGACGTATAAAGCTGTCGGTGGGCAGGCTAACCTGACGGGGCTTCGCGAAGGATTTCCTGCGAAGCAGTTTTCACAAATGTGCCGTGAGATTCAGGAGTCCGGAGAGACCACACTGATGTACGTGGTGTCGGATATCTCCGCGTTGATGCACGGTGACTTGGTGGTATTGAAGAAGCTCGGTATGGCTTTCTCAACACAACCGGTCAGGCTTGACTCTAATCCCATTGCATTACCGGGTGGCGAGCGGAGTGAGTTCACGTTGGGGGTCGTGGTTGTACAGCGGTACGACGATCCGAAGGTATATCGTTGGGTGCGGTTCTATACGACGCAAGTCGAGGTAGACCCTATCCGTTCGAAGTATTACGATGAGGGAATATACATGGTGATTGGGGGCGGGAAGTTAGCAGAAGGTGGTAGGATGTTGCATTTTACATTCGATGACCCGATGTCGCCGTTCCGCGTGTTTGCCAGCGAAGAAGAATCCAAAGCTTATCGCTGGATGGACGCCATTCCAGACTTGCGTGATGTCCGTGCAAAACTGGAAGCCAACTATCAGGCAAAACTTCAGGATTTAGACGATAGAAAGAACCAGATGGATCTCGAGTATCGACAGCAATCTAACGAATTGGCCATTGAGAAAGAGAGGTTATCCCTACAGAACAAGCGAGAGGAAAATGAAATCAAGCAACGGGCAGAAGTCCGTAAAGACCAATATGAGGCGCGTTCTATCCATCGTAAGGACGGGTCAGAGTTCTTAAAGGCAATCCCTGCGTTTATGGCGGCTGGTGTCGCTGTGATAGGGATGCTAATGTAGGGAGGCCATGCAGTGTTTAAAGATGCGATAAGAAAGATTAAGGAAGACGGTAAGATTGTCCCCTTCAATCGTGCAATCGCGGAAGGTGTCGGCTACACACAGGCAAAAGACGGGATACATGACCGTGTGCATCAGATTCTGCGTCGTGAACTAACCCACGACCGAGTTGAGAACCCGCGGTTACCCGAAGGTCTGTCTGTGTTGAACGTCCGCCACATGGCTCCGTTTGAATCGTTCATTTATAAGCTGTCGAAGTCTGATAGCAGTCGTGCTGGTCGCGGGCGGGCAGTGATGTCTATCGCTGCTACGGACACGTATATGGTGATGGCAACTTTCCGTATTCCGGGAGACGGTCGTCCTACATCGCGTCCTATCAGCCTACCGTTTATTCGACGCGGTGGCCTGATGAACTACTTCGGTACCACGTATCACGTTGCGCCGGTTATCCACCAACCGGGTATCTGTCGTGAGCACGGTGGTATTTTCATTAACTTTGACTTTACACGCAAAGTCTCGTTGAAGTTCTGTAAGAAGCCAACGAAGATTTTGGTTAATGGCATGAAGGAGGAATTGTTCCTGCCGGGCACTTCGAATCTGTTTGTCTCGAAGAATCCGATTGGACACGATACCGACGAAAAACCACTGATGTATTGGATGTTTGGGCGTTATGGCTTTAAAGAAGCTGTGAAGCGCTACACGGGTGTGGATGTTAACATCTGGCCAGCATTCAAAGTTCCCGATCTCGACCTGAATAAGCTTGCGGTAATCAGTTCGGGTGAGCAGCAGTATAACCGTCAGATACAGTATGTTGTTACTGTACCGGTTGATGCTCTGCCGAATCTGCACAACACCCGTTGGGATCAGAACGAACACGCCTTACTGATTGCAGTTTCTGCATTCTTCAAAGCGGCGCATTATTTCGCCAGCAAGCAGAACAGCAAAGGTGGCCGTGCACCAACCTTACCGGCACTGTTTACCCAGATAAACGAATTCGCGATGGACGAAGATATTGCCAACCTGAACTCCCCAGCTATCTGGAAGGAGATTCTGGGACGTTCTATCCTCGGCATGAAACCGTCCGATATCGAGCTGGGACGTAGCATGGACAGTCACTATCAGGAATGTGAGCGCTACGTTAACAGTACCTTCCGTGGTGAGTTGATGGCGAACGATCCGAGTATTCCAGACGACATGGATATGTTTGACTTCCTCTGGTATACCACGCAGATGATGGTGCGTACGCGCCTGACGAAACAAGAAGACATCCCGTCTATGTACGGTAAACGTCTGACGGTGACGGATTATCTGCTGTTGGGTCAACGTGGCTTTACTACAACGATCTCGAAGATTCGTTGGCGTTTAGGCCAGATGGAAAACCGCTCACCTGAATCCTGTTCGAAAGCGATTCGTGATGCGCTGAACAAAGAGATTGTGCTGAATCTGGTGTTGCGTAACATCACCGGCAACGGCGGTATCAGTTTCTTTAACGCCTCCACTGAATCAATGGTATTGGCTGTCTCGACACATGCGATTGGGCAAACGGAAACCGATGCCAAACGCACGAAGAAAGGCGGTAAAACGGTGAACCTGAATGACCGTACGAAGCACGCATCAGCGTCGCATCTGGAGTGTGGTAACGTTTACTATATTCCGAAGTCGGCACCATTCAAGTCCAATATCCTCAACCCGTACATGAAGACCAACCTTCACTTAGTGATGGTTCGCAATCCGAAGTTGGCTCCGTATATCAAGCCAACGGAAGAAGACATTGCAAAAATCGGCCGTTAAAATAGTTTCCCCATTAAGGAGTATGAATTAGCATGAGCATTACAATCGAAGAAGTCACTAACGTCCTGAAACAAAACCTGAGCCGTGACAATGTTCTGAACACTCTGAACTCGGTCATGGCTGATAACGGGATGCCGCCTGACCAGGGACTGAAGATTGCTCGCGCTGTGGGTATCTATGCTCAGGCGAAGAAGCTGTCTAATCAGCAAGTCATTCAGTATATCATCGACGCCTATAAAGCCGCAGTTTATCAATCCATTGCTGCGAAGGGTAAAACCTTCAGTGGTGATGTGCACGATAAGCTGATGGGGATGTGGGGTGAAGTTGAGAAAATCATTGCCATTCTGCGTAATGCACAAGGCGGTGGTGGTCTGGGTGGCGGTGGTATCGGTGGCAATGGCGGGGGTATCCGTGTCTCTGACGGTCTCACCATGTCTGCACCGGAAGTAGGGGTAAGTGCCCAATCGTCTGCTGGGTTGAAAGTCATCATGCCGCAAACCGATCTCGACTTCGGTGGCGACAGCGGTCTGTCTTTCGTTAATGATGCACCGACTCAACAAACGACTGTGGCCCCACAACCGGCAGCAGCCGTCGCCGATCCGGCAACTGCACCAAAAGCAGAAGTCAATTTTAACCAACCTGTTATCAATACTGTAGCGGCTGCTACCTCAAAAGGACAGAACATGAGCATGAACGACCCAGTTATTAACATTTTGCAGGAGATTGAAGTGGAAGATTACGCAGCTCACGAACTGGTGGCACCAGAAGCTAAAATCAGTGTACCAGCGAAAGAAGCGAACAGCCGCATCAAACAATCTACCTACGCTGAATCGCGTGACTGGGTAAGCCCGCTCCAGAGCATTATCTCTGGCGAAGATGAAATCGTGTTCTATAAAGGAGCCGGTATCATCGTGCGTGCGCGTGACAGCTATCGTCCTTACCTGGTCGGCACCACCGACAGCAGCGTTGAAGTGATGCGTGAATTCTTAGCCACCCACAATGCTGCGAAATCCGATCTCGATGGCCTGACCGAAGTTGACGACGTAGAAAAGCTGATGGACCGCGTCATGAAAACCATCAACAAACTGCGTCAGGCAGCGAAAGCCATTCACGACTACTCTATGGAGAAGTCGGACGAGGCCGAAGTCGTGGTATCCGAAGTGGCACGTTTTGCCAATGCGTATCTGGGCAACCTGACATTGCTTATCCATAATGGTATCTCGCTGGCGACCAATCACGGTACCGACGTCCCTACCGTACCGGGTATCAATCTGGAACGTGCACCGGATGACATCAACTGGTTCGCAGCTGACCTGTACAACCAGACCACTGGCGGTAACGGCGTGAGCGAACACGAAGATTTCTTCCGTGACCTGTTCCTGACGGTGGCCAACTCTATCCGCAAGCTGACTATCAAGCTTGATGATAAAGGTCAGGTAGTAAATCTGGTACAGAGCACCATCACGGTGGTTGTGCCGGGCCTGTATCAGTCAGTGGGTAAATACCACATGGTTGAAATGGCATCGCTGGGCAATGCTTCTGAGCCGCTGATCGCGATTTATGAAGCACTGCAAAATGACGTACCGCACTCTCAGGTTATCCTGCAAGTGCCGCAAGGTCAGTTCCTGTTGCTGAGCAACGGTGAACCAACTGCGCCGGTACGCTACTGATAGATAAGGGAACCTTCGGGTTCCCTCTTCTTTTTTTAAGCGCTTATTATAGACTAGCTCTATAGTGAGGTTGGATATGGTCAAGCTGATTGTGATAAACCTGGACTTTGATCGCAGTGTCAGATTCCGCTTTGAATTACCCGACACGAAAGCCACGGAAGCGTTCTTAGTCCACTTTCGCAAGTCAAAGACTACCATTAACCATGGACGTCGCTGGTTAATCTATTATAACGCCCGTGAGACGCTCTTACAGGCGTTGCGCGTCGCAAAGCTTACCGATGTACTGGAAAAGCTTAAACCCTTTGAGAATGACACTCTGGCGATTGGGGTGATGTTAGACGAGCCAGCGAACAAACCCAAAGAGCAGACGTTTGATGACGAATAAAAAAAGAATACCTACTCCCGAAGGAGTAGGTACCTTTATTTTTTTTGCCCTTAGAGCGGAATATCGTCGTCAGTGTTGTCGTCGGTATTGGCGTTGTCGTCAGTCGGATTATCATTGTTAGCATTGTCGTCATCTAACAGGTTATCCGAATCACCACCCGTGCCACCTGCTCCATCATCACTGATGTCGTCGGTACCGTCATTCAGGTTCAGGTCATCGTCCCCACCTAAACCGCCATCACCTCCGTCCCCGCCGTCGTTATTGTCACCTCCGAAGCCACCATCAAAGCCACCGCCTGCCCCAGCATTTGCATCCAGGTCGGCATTGCTGGCCAGCGTCTCAATCTTACCTGAGACACGTTTGGCAAGCTGAATCAGCGTCTTACTTCCGGCAGCCACCTCATCGGAAATCATCTTCACGTTATCCTGACGTTTCTCATCGTCGTAGATAAGGTCGAAGAAGTCATTCTCAATACCTTGCTTACGCAGCCAGTTACGAGCGTAGAAGGTTTTGAGCATGGTCTTCAGGTCGTCAGGCGAGATCCCGATACCTTCGTTCTGCAGGCTGTTGTTCATGTCATCCGTCACAACCAGATCAGCCAGTTTCTCGAAGAACTCCATGCGCTTATCGAACAGATCCATTTGCGATGCTGCTGCAGACGTATCCGGTGGCGGTAAGGTTACTTTCATACCGTTGATAAACTTCGCCAGAATCTCCGAGGTCTTCTGCGTAATCACATCAGTCGTGACACCAGGATCGGCTTCACGCAGATGCTCCACAATGATTTTAATCAGAGCGGATTGCAGTGCAGGTGAGGCTTGCAGGGAGTTGGTAACATAACGGGTCAGTGGCGTTGAGAGAATTTCCTGCTTCTTGGTAATCTGCTGAGTAACCAGAAGGGACTTCGAGAAAATCTGCGAAGCGAACTCCAGGTTCTCTGGCGTCAGTACCAGGTCAGGGTCAACACCTGCCAGGTGACATGTACGGCGCAGCAAGGTCTCATCGAATTCCGCGTTCGGTTCTTTATAGTCCGGCGTGTTATCCTGCTGAGTAATCTTGGTGCTGGCGTAGTAGTCGTTCCCGGTAACGTTAAAGGCCAGTCCCGCGTTCGAAGCCATTGACCAGATATCATTCATATCCCCCCACTGCGGTTGGCGGCGGTTATAGGAGTTGATGATATCGGCTTTGGCCTGGTCAACCGTTTTCTGACCGTTCATGTCGTCCGGTGACAGTTCAATGTCGAACTGCATGTGACGTGCAGAGTTCAGAATCGCCGAGTTCATGGTCGCAAACAGCAGCGCCATACGCACAGACGAGATAATGAACGAACGTTCAGTGATGGAAACCCCGATACCGTCTTCGTCGAAGTCGGTGGCGAAGTAGCACAGGTTGCTTGCAGGGATATAGATAACCTGGGTGTGGCGTTTGGCCAGGTGGCGTGCCAGCATGATACGACCAAACGTTTCTGTTACCGTCATGCTCAGCTCAGCACCACCCAGTGCGTCACCCAACGCTTTAGTCAGCTGGTCTTCGGCAATCTCACCATAGCGGGCAGTCAGACGTGCAGCAATATCCGGCGTGACCCGTGTGGTGTTACCCATTCCGAGGTTCGCGCGGTTAATGATACTGTCATTCATCCCGTCGTTGTTCAGGTAGTTCATGAAGTTCGCATCGCCGTACAACGAGGAACGCGAGTTAATGAAGTTACCCATTTCATCGACAATGGCCAGATAGCCGATGGGATTTCGTACATCATCGCCAATCACCAACGGTAAGGTTGATTCCGCAGGCAGCAGACGTTCGATGTACTCGATTTTGTTAGCATCCGCCATGGAGATAGTTGGCACTTCACCATACATCTTCACAGACGGTGTGGACTTGTACGCCTCGTTCAAATCCCCGAGATTGATGAGCCCCGCTTTTGCTGCTTGTTCATCACGGTCTTTGAAGCCGTCAGCATCATACTGCGATGAACCAGATGGCGTGCTAGGCTGTTCATATGCGTACTGCTCCAGTTGCCCATACAGCTGCGTGCGCGCATTCTCTTGCGCGACACGGCGATAGGCTTCTGGCAGTAAAGTAATCTTCGGGTTATCGGTGAGGGCCAGGTCGAGCTTGAAGCCTTCGGCGAAACATTTATCGCCTTTGGCGAAGTCGATGGTCAGTGTTTGTGGTTTGGCTTTTCTGGTTTGCCCGCGGGCACGACCCAGAATGCTTTCTACACCAACCTTCGGCGCAGCTTCTGGATTAACATCACCGAGAATCCCCAGCTGTTGTTCAAAGAAGTCCGCCTGTGATTTCCTGACCGACTCCTGGGCCACGTTCGGCTTTAACCCAAAGAGTTCGTCAAACCCGGTGTCTGAGAGAATCATCACCGGTGAGGCACCTTTGGATTTCAGCGCATCGTACATCCACTGGTAAAGTTTCTTCGGCAGATCGCGTGTCTTGTCGTGGAACTCACGTACCGGTTCCAACATTGCTGCTCGTAAATCAATCGGGATATCAGCTGTGTTGTCGTAAATCAGCGTGGTATTAATCAAATCTTTTGTGGACAGGAGTGATGACGTCGCAATGGTGACGATTATCTCCAGTTCCGGTAACGCATCGTAAATACGCTCAGCGTTCTTCACTGTGCGGATGCGAGAACTCGCGATACCGGTGAGTTCTGACCGGGTAGGTGTTACGCCGCCTTCTTCACGTTTTCCGCGCTCTTGCGAGGAAGCTGGGCCTGTGCTTTTACGCAAGACCGCTGAAATGGCGGGGTCGCCCGTTAATTTACTATAATCGTCCATTGGGGTCTCCGATGCAGAGATTTAACATATTTCGAGATCAGGCCATCGCGCTCGCTAAATCCTTGATTATTAAATCGGATTCGATAGCACAGCAGATGAACCTGGCAATTAGAGAAAGTGGCGGCTACGTTGCTGAGAACCGCGCGACCTGGCGTTACTACCTGCACTTAGCAGGCAAACGTCATGCCATTGATAAACCGATTTACATTACGTCGCTGGACAGTGATAACAATGAGCAGATAGAACTCACGGCAGCGAACCTGTCTCGTCATAAAAAGACCTCTAACGTTTATCGATCGAACCCCGAGTACATCGACCAGTTGATTCTCAACAATCTCGACTACGCGGTGTACATCCGCGGGGTATTCTGGCCGGTAGATTTGGACTACGCATTACGCGTTGACGACTGCTCTATTCTCTATTACGACCCATCGTTAGTTGAGTCACAGGAGACCTCGCTGATTCCGACACTGGAAGCGCGTATCCGGGCGTTGCATGTCCGGTATATGTCAGAAGGGTGGAAGGTACACAACGATGCGTTTGTGTTAGCGTTCTACTCCATGCTGTTTCCGAACCTGCCAGGGATTATCATTTACCTGCGCGGATGTTTGCAACACACCACGGAAACGCACAGCTACTACGTGACAGAGTTCCTGGCATCGCACCAAGAGCTGCACGAGTTCATGCCGTACCTGACGCAGAAGCAGAAATTCATTCTGTATCGTAACATCCGTTACTGGGAGCGTAACTCCGGGAAAGAAGAAATCTTTTCTTGGCAGATTGATGCCCTGTTAACTGGATGGGGGATGCCTGCGGTTGGGTATAAAGTGGCACAACAGATTCACAACCCTGAATCGGGAAGTGATGATGACCTGACCCCGTTACCTATCGGTTATCAGCAATCGCTGAACTACACCGAAAAGGATTCCGGACGTGACCTGGATTTGGTGACCACCACGGACATCATCCAGAAGGAAGTAGGGCTGGCTTATAATAACGCCGTCTACGAGCCAGAGTATCAGGAAGCCCTCGACACCCGCTTGTCGTTAACGCAATACCCGAACCTCCCCACGAAGCTCGTGGAAGTCACCGCAGTCGACCCGGAAGCCATTGAACGATTCGAGTTCATGCACAACCTCTTTAACGAGTGGGTGCATCTGGTGGCCGAAGGGAAATACAACATCTATCACGAAATCCTGAACCCCACCAACGGCGATACCCTTAAGCTCTCATCAAAAGAATTGCTCGCGCTGTTCTTGTATGCCAGCTACAAAGGGTATTCTGACGTTGACCTGACAACTATCCCGGTCTTCAACGTGTTCGGGGTGCTTATCAAACGTTGGGTTTCGTTTGACGAGATGGAACGTCACTTAATTCCAAGTTGGGAAGGGCGTTTCGACCAGCTGATCAGCTACTACACCGCGACACACACCGAAGTTATCGGTAATGTGGGGTCGGCGGATGAGCTGTACGACAATGTTAATGAGATAATCACTAACAAACGTCGTCGTTGGCGTTATGGGAAGAACCGCCGTAAGCTCAAAGACCGTGCCGCCGGTGAGATGTTGTTTGCTTATCACTACCGCGACTACAAGTGTGACCTGAAATTGTCGTACACCAGTTACGACCAGTTCTTCAAAACCTTCGGGTTTGACTACACCCTGGTGTCTGCGGAAACCTGGCAAGATATCGCTACGGATGCCTTTAACGTTGCCACGAACCTGGAAACCCGCGCGGTTATCTCGCAGTCTGAGATTCAGCGTGCGATGGTGCGCCTGATGACGAAGCTGTCGTCTTATACCGTGCACTTTGCTGCCCGCATGGGTTCCGATTCCTACGACGTGATGGACCCCCTGTGCCCAATTCTGGATGATATCCCGATGAGCGGTGAAGGGACGGTGGATATCGTGGAGCCGTTAACGGACATTACCAACGTCAGCCGCAGTCAGTTTATGTCGACCGACACCGTGCTACCCCCAACGCCTGTGATTAAATCTCTGGCGATTCCGCAGCGTATCAAACTGCGGATGAACATTTACATGGGTATCCGTGTGAAAGTCACGCAATCTGTGGTGGTGGATGTTAACCAGCCATCAGTGGGTGTCACTCGTGTCCGGACGTCTTTCGAAGAGTGGAGCTTAGGCGAACGCGTACCGCAAGGGGTGCTCGACGGGTTCAAACTCGACCAATTACCAAAGTGAGAGGCTTATGGGATACCGTATTGATTTAACTAAACCCCCGAAGCAGATACTGGTAGATCGTTTTAACTACGTATTCGGTCTATCCTATACTGCTGATAACTACGACTTCCATCCGGCTGGTGCCCAACCGCTGACGAAAGAAGAAGTGCGTAAAAAAGGGGTAGAGTCTAAAGTCGCGGCGCGCTTTAAGAACGGGGTAACTGGTACCCGTGAATTTTATATCACCCGTGCCGACCTGTCCAAGTTCCTGGTTGGGATTGAAGTGGAAGTGCCGAAAGGTGCGGTGGAGTGGAGTCATGAGTTAGCACCCTACATCATCGACCAGATTGGCTTAGACCTTGAGAAGTACGACATCATGGTTGAGCCAATTACTGATGATATGGAAACGTATCAAGCACGGCTCATGCCGAATCATCTGTCTTTTAAAGGCACTATCACAATTGTATTTGTCGACCCGACACCACGACTTCTGGCTAACCTGGTCACGAAGCGGGCCTTGGATGGGTTCCTCTATGGAGTATTTCTATAATGGCTAACACCAAAGTTTACGACGGTAAACTCTCGACGGTGACACTGAACGCAATGCGCTTGTCTACCGCACTCATCATGGGTTGCGATGTTCAGTATCCGCAAAAGTCGACTCTGAACGAATACTACAAACTCCAGACCGCGAAACTGCCAGATGGTACCGATCGTCCACACATGCGCTATATGTGCGTGGGGAACCGTGGCCACATGGTTGACCAGTCTGATGTGGTCGCTGACGTAGTGCCGGTGGGCAAGACTCCGATTACGTCGGGGATGTTCTCGCGTGTGCCGCTGGTGCTGCGTACCATGGATAATGACCTGTCGGACGAACAGCGTAAAGATTACGCCTTCCGTGTGCAGGAAAACATCAACGGTCGCGATTACTGGGCGTACTACCTGAAACGTGTCGATATGCGTGCGGTGAAAACCACTGACCTTGATATCACGCGTGAAAACGGTGTGGAGAAAATCGAAGACTTCGTCTACACCGATGCCGAACTGAACCCGGTACCGAAAGAGCTGCCGGAATACAACTTCGACGATGACGGCACCGTGGAAATCCCGGATGGTCGTTACGTGGAGTCAGGCGCTGACCTGGTAATTCCGTGGACAGAGTTCGACGTCCAGGAATACATGAATGTCACCAGCATCATGCGTGGTTCTCCGCGTAGTTCTATCATCTCTGAGATTGCCCTGTGTTCTGGTATGGACACTCCGGCATCAGGCGAATCTGCCACCGGGTCGAAGTTCACGTACGACGAAGCCATCGGTGTGCAAGCACTGTACTACATCTCTCTGTTTACCAACCTGGCACAGACCAATGACCGTCTGTCACTGACAATCCGTGTCGGTCAGCCTGCGCCGTTCTTCTTAGGAACTGCGAACTGATGATAATTCCCGAGCCGAGATTGCCTGACAGGATGGTTCGGATAGCCTGCGTTGACCCCGGTACATCCCACCTCGGGATGGCGGTATTAGACTGGGAGTACGGAGCAGAGATAGCCGAAGTTGTCTGGGCAGACACGGCTCACGTTACGAATTCCGCCCACTACTCTTCGTTCGCGGAGACGGTGGGCAATCGTGACGAGCGGTTGGTGGAATTGCAGGAAACGTTCCGTGAGTTCTTGCGGATTGCGTGTCCGACATTTGTCACAACCGAGACGCCATTCATGCGACGGAAGACATTGTCCGCGTATGAGTCTGGGGTGGAATTGCAACTTATGTTGCGTCGTACACTCTGGGAAGTCTACCCAGAAAAAGTCCTCCATGGGTTCAACCCCATTATTGTGAAATCATACGTCGGTGTGGAATCAAAGGGCACAGATAAGACGCACATGTTTGCGGCTGTCTGTAAACTATATGCTGACCACACCCTCATTGATTTATCGACGCTGGATGAACACAGCATCGATGCCGTGGCGGTGGGTAACATCTTCGTCAGGGTCAACTTATTAAACTTAAATAGCCTGCTCCCGCCGCGTGTCAAAGCGCCGAAAGGTGCCGCAGGCAAGAAGCGGCGAAGTAAGCGTCGGAGGAAATAGCGATGTCGCAGTCTTTGCAGGAAGCCTCCACCGCAGTATTAGACGTTCTCATTCAAGCGGGCACCAATAAGCTCAGCAAGGAAGAAGCGGATAAACTGACGGCGGCTGCTACGACGGCACTCGGTGCCGGAGCCGTTATCGATGTGACCAAACCCGCGAACGTAATTCTCGCCACCTTACGCCCCGTGCTGTTGGACAGCATTGGCAAGATGGCAGAGGGTTTTGAGAATCGCGCGGTGGTGTCCGTTGAGGGGCTGGGTGATGAGATGGGCAAAGAAACAATGCTCACCTTGTGGCCTAAGCTTGGGAAAGCGCAACGTGCGTTAATCGTGATGTTGGCGCTGACCACTGTAGTTGTTTCTGGTTTCCTGGCGTACGACACCCATGTCCGTCCCACCGGTGATATCACCGATGTGTTGGTTGTGGGCCTGCTACCCCTTTTCGCTTTGTTTGTGTTCGCAACCTGGCCTATCAAGACCCTGGCGTACAAATCGCTGGAAGTCGCGACCCGTGTTGTGGAAGCAAAACTTCAAAAAGGTTCGCAACAGTCGAAGCCTACCACGACTACATCTACGAAGTAATTAAGTCCTCTCTCCATGTGGAGAGAGGCTTTTCTTTTTTAATTACAATTTTAGCGATTAATGTGATTCGTCTTACCGAAAGGATAATAACCATGAAGCTGCAATTTCGCCGTCGTTCGCTGTTGCTGCCTGCTACATCTCTTTTAGGTTGCATTAACAACCTGTCGCGTGCGTCTTTCACCGCCGATGAACGTAAGCGGCTTATCATTGCCGGGCTAATTGAATACCTGGGTGTGGGTTTTGGTATCACCGGGCTTGACCAAATCATCAACGTTCCGTATCACGAAGGACGTTTTAGCCGTGAACTGATGAACATTCTCGGTAGCAAACACGTTAATAGTTATGGTATCGAGCGCGAGTTAAAGGACCTACACCAGAAGGTGTTTGCTGAGCTGCGCGAACAGATTATCAAATATGGTATGTTGACAGGGGAAGTTGTTGCACGTCGCACCAAAAATGAACCTGGCATATTCGACCACGGCTATACGGTCAAGGTCGTCACCCCGAAAGGCAAAGCCGGACGGAACAAGGGCACTTGGTTACTCGTGGAGTGGGTTCGCCCCACACTCGATATGGAAGAGATGTCAGTAAACACTTTCTTCCGCCGTATTGCCAAACAACTTGCTACACGAAAACAGCCCGTCGAGTATTGGTTAGCGGTTTTCCATTCCACCCGTCTGGAGGCATTTCTCCAGGTAGAGAATCTGGAAATCCTGCATACCGTCCTCAGGACAGCTGGGAGAAAGTAACATGCACCAGATTGATGTTTCTTTAGACAAAATCTCCGAGAAGAACTTTCCCGGATTGACAGCCTATATTGCTGACCTCAACTCCATCCGGGAAGAACCGGTACGGGTTACGATGGCGGTAGAAGATGATATCGCTCACGGTGTCATGGTGTGGGAACCCGGTAACTTGATTTACGTCGTGGTCAGCGAACCAAGTCGTCGTCAAGGTGTCGCTACGTTCCTGCTCAACTACCTGAAACAGAACTCCGAACGTAAGCAAGTCGCGTGCCGGGTCTACCCGTCAAACATTGCCGCGTTGGGTTTCTTTTCAGCCCGAGGCTTCCAAATCGACCGTTGGTATATCGCGAACGACAGCCGTCGCTATTTTCGTATGACGAACAGTTATATCGTTGCGTCATACACGCCACCGGAAGAAGGCCATTTGGCTGAGTTTGTTGATAACACACCAATCTTTCTCTCGGTAGCGAATAAGGTCTACTAACAGCGAGAGCGGCACCATGTTGCGTGTTGTGTACGAAACACGAAGTCTGGATGACCTCCAGGCAAAAACTATACGCTGTGTAGAGCGGGTGGCCGAGCATGAACTGGATATCAAATCTGGTAAACTGCGCGGCACACCTGTGAATATTCTCCAATACAGTGTTTGTAATACTTTTAAAGCAAAGACTACGCCCGCAATACGATCCAGTAAAAGAAAAAGTTATGCCGATTTAAAACATCGGTTGCAGCGACACTATCGCCGCAGTTCATGGAAGGAACTGGTTGGAATGGTCATTGACGATTTCATCCGGGAACTGGAGTGGGAAGAAGTCCTAAAGGAAGCTGGCTACCCAACCAAGCCTTTTTCGTACCACTGGCATCACTTCAAAAAACAGTACCATGAAGCCTTACGCTGGTCACCGAATACTCGGAACATGATAAAGCGTTTGGAGTCTATGGACTGGCTTCAATGTTATTTAGAAGAGGATGCGTAAAGATGCGTATTGTATTAGTTGTGTTAGTGGCCTTGTTATCGGTCTGCACATCAGCAAAAGCTTTTGTCCCTGCGGATATTCAGCAGTACAAACCAGCAATTCCTGGTGAGAAGCCGATCGTTTTTAAAGCTGACGACAATCCAACTGTGGTCACCCGCAATGAAGAATGGGCTGTAATCAATTACGGCAAATCGGATTTGTGCCCTGCCGGGGGATTTTATTTGGTGAACCTCAAGCGGTCTACCTACCAGTTCGTAGATGCTGGTACGTGTTCAGCACGTACCCGTGTCGCCATCGAAGTGGCACCGCACAAAAACAAAAACATCAATATCCAACTTCTCACGTTCTACGTGGGAAACGATATTGCAACGCGTTATCCGTTGTACGGCTACTAGCACACTACAGGGGGGCAACCCCCTGGTTCCTTCTTTTTATTTGCCCCGGTTAGTATGATACCACCAACAGAGCCAGCTGCCGCGGGAGTCCAGAAATGTCTTTTGTTATAGACTTTTCGCACCACCACAGTCAGACCCTGCTCGACCTGGTTAATTTTTGTAATCAGGACACGGTGTATGTCCCGCTTTCAACCGACAACATTCTGGTTGAGAACTTGGCACCACCTACGCGAGAAGGGCGTTGGTCAGTGAAACTGACTGACAAGAAAAAGCCCGACGATTATGTCGTCGTACAGTACACCAAGATAAACCTGGACGAGTTTATCACTATCCCTGCAAAACACTTAGGTTGGTTTGATTTGTCGAAAGGCAAACCGTCAGACCTGTCCGTGTGGTCGCAACCGGCAATGGAAGCTTTCGAAGCCACCTGTGAAGATTACGGGATGGTTGTTGCAAAAGCCTGGGAGAATCCCTCCCAGTGCCACGTTGAGTATGATCGTGCACTTGACCGCTATGTGTTGGTGTACGAGTGTGAATCGTTTGTGTATGGGCCACGCAGCCGGTTTGTATTGCCGTATAACCTGGGTCAGGATGTGGTGCAGACCACACTCGATGGACTGAACTATGACCTGGCTGGGTTCTGGGGGCGTAAGCTCCAGGAACTGGTAACGATTCGCCGTATGGACGGATTCAAATACCGGGTCTTTCCTTAATCCTGCCTTCGGGCAGGATTTCCCTTCTTTTTTCCAAATACCGCAATGGCTATGGAGGAACGTCTATGAAAACGTACAAAATAGCGGTTGTGGGTTCGCGTGAAACTGATAGTGACACGATGCACGAAATGTACATGTGGTTGCTGCGAGGTTTCAATGGGTTAATTCGGAAAGGGTACACGTTTGAATACCGCAGCGGCGGGTGTTACAAAGGCCCCGACCAGTTGCAATTCCAGTTTGCACGCCAGTGGGCCACTGTGGTCGATCAGGATACAGGTAAACGTTTAGACTTGAAGGACAAGTTCATTTGTTACCTGCCTGACGACAAAAAGCTCTGGCTTAAGAATGTGCACAAAAACGTGGAGTTCCGAGTGATACCTCAGGGTGAGCGTTATCGGGAGATAGTGTCACGTCATCATCCTGCCCCCGATAAGCTCCAGCCCTTTGCCTGGGGATTGCATGGCCGCAACCTTAACATTGTTATGGGCGACAATTTAGACGACCCGGTCGATGCCGTCTATTATTCCGCCGCCCACGATAAACACGGTAATCCAAAAGGCGGGACTGCCATGGCTGTAAAGTACGCGAAGGAATGCGGGATACCCTGTTTCTACCATGCGACCGACTCTCGCGCCTGGCTTGAGAGCGTGCGCTTATTATGACCTGAGCGCTTTACACGAGGCTACCGCTATGCAAACCACTGGATTAGCTCAACGTTTGTGGGAAGCGTTCTTCCCCTCCCCGCTGCCGAAGAAAAAAGTGTCTCTTCGTCGTTGGCAAGGTAGCGAAGAAGAATTCTTCGAGCACCTGAACCGTAAAGGGTTTGATGCGAAAGTTGCTCCTGAGGACAACAATCCGTACATGACCATTTACACATCCAAAGAGACAGGCGAGATTATCGGTACCCATGTCCGTTGGCCGGGGCGTAACCATTACTACGTTATGTCCATTTCGTAAGTCACCGTAAAAGGAGTCGGAGATGTCGACGCTCGATTTAGATTTTGAAGTGCTCACCGATGATTGGGAACGCTTAGTGGCGTTAGAGTCTATTGGTGTCGGGGTCGACAACCCGGCTGTACAAGCGATTTGTCGTCGTTGGTGTATCACTGACGAAGAGTTATTAGTGGCGCGTGAGTCACGCGAAATGATGGAACGTGCACAAGCTACCGCCGATGCCGCTTCGCAGGGCAGCATTGCTGACGTCTACGCCCGTAAAGCCATTAAAGGCGTCGGTAAAGTCGCAGTGAAAGGGGCGGCTAAAGTCGGTATGAAGGCGGGGCACGTCACCGCAGATGTATCGAAGAAACTGATGCACCGCTTTAATGCGTTTGCAGCCGACCTTGCCAAAGAGCAAGTCGAGTACATGAAAGAGGCGGTCTCTAAAGCGACACGTCTCGAAAAGCAAGCGCAACACCTGGCGATTGAATTAAAAGAACACAAGACCCTCAACATCCACCCGGTTGAAACGGGACGCTGGACGTCGAAGGTCTGTATCGAAGATAAAGTGGATGTGCACGGCTGCATCGGCTTTATCTCACGAGGCGGTGCCTTAGAAGGGGCGGTGCAGGAATATGTGGTGCGTACCCGCGGTGTACTGGAATCGAAGAAAATCAACGAAGACGGTACACTGGATAAATTCGGTCGTTCCACCAACTGGGCTATCAAACGCGCCGGTGGGTTACTCGGCATTGTTACTCCGTTTAAGAAAGTCATTGCACGACCGCTTGCCGGTAACGTGATTCTGGTTGAGCACCATAACGGACTTATCCAGTATTCGGTAGCGAACGATGGTCATTACGACGACCACATCCCGTCTCTGTCCCATGCGGATTGTGACGCCGCCCTGAAAGCGGTACGTGTGATTGTGGGTCTGCTACGTGAACGTGGCGTGAAGCGTAAAGCGGTTGGCTATACTGGGATTAACCAGGAAGTCGAACACATGCGCTCTGAGCTGAAAACAGTGGCACCGAAAGACCTGTCGATGCTGACCAAAGCGTATAAGTCTGCGATGGCACTGGAAGATGCGTACACCACAGCGCTGGTGCGTATCGGTGAAGGGTTGCTGGAATACGTTAAACGTTCGCTGAAAGGGCAAGGCAGCAATGAAAATCATTCTGATAACAAAGCCTGATAGCAAATACGGAAAGCTCTACGGCGAAGGACTACTGGGACTGCACAATGAACTCTACGACGACCAGCACGAAAAGCTTGACCAACTCAATGGCCGTCAGGGCTTTTCTCGCATTAGCGCACTTACCGACGTGTGGGATGTTGGCACTCTATGCGCGTGCGCTGTTGATGACGATAACCGTCCTGTGGGCTTCATTACGTTCTCCTACACCAAACAGGGGAATCGTTTCCTCTGGGTGCACAACTTCTTTGTACATGAAGCCCACCGCTCCTCAGGAGTCGGACAAACGCTGATTGATACCGTCAGGGATTACGGTAAGAGCAAAGGCTGCAAATGGATGCAACTCACGGTGCTGGACAATAACTCCCGCGCTATTGCGTTCTACGAACGTTACGGTTTCCGTACTGAATACCAGGACATGGTAAAGGAGTTGTAAATGACTTCCATCCGCAGCGTGCCCCATCAACCCGGCACGCGGTTTACATTTGCTGTAAAACGTTACTGGACAACTGTACGTCCAGGCTGGAAAGTGGTGCGGGCTGCGGGGACGTTCTGGTCTTTACCACCGGGTACGCTCAACCACATGAGCATTGAAGAAATCCTCAAGTTCGCCGCATTGGCCGATCGTCGTCAGCGGGCTTCGTTTAGTGCTGTTGCGCAGTGCACCGAAGAACGCAAAACACGGAATGCGTGTGAGCGAGGAATCTACTGGACAGGACAGAAAGCCTTCCAGGTGGGGATGTGTCAAGACCGTTGTATCGTCACCCCATTCCAGGGTGACTACGGCGGAACGTTCTTTACCGGGATATTTGTAAGCTTCCTGGACGCACCGGAAAAAGATTATTACCTGGCGACACCGAAAGATGTCACCATGGCTACGTTTTATAAATATCTCCTGTTCTATAAAGAACACATTGGCATCCACCCAGTGCAGGAGGATTGGTATTATCATAACTCCCTGCCGTATGGTCGGGACAGGAGATTAGCAAGATGTTCTATGAAGAACTTCGAAAGTACACCAGTGCAATTCGCGCTGGAAATATAAGGCAGGATAACGATTTACAAGATGTGGTGGATGTCCTTCGGCGTTCCGACGATGTATTGTATGTGGATGTCGAAGACGCATTTGTGGCAGAAGGGGTGAAGCGTGTACAGTTAACTGTGCGAGCCAAAGCAGGTAGCTGTTCTCTCTCCTTCCGTCTCAGTGCGGATTTCTTTATTCCGTTGCGTTGTTACTTTAGTCATGACGGTGATGTCTACCCGGCACGCTGGAACGACAACTTTTCAAAATTTGGCTACCCACTCGAAGAACACCGGCAGACGGTGTACGACTTTATGAAGTCGGTCATCGAGGGGTTCTAATGGGGTAAACTGTGATGTCTGAGATGATTCTCGATTCGCTGTTTTTGATAACGATTACCGACATCAACAAAAGCGGTAAGCTGCCCCGGACTGTCTGCATCAGCCGTCATGGTTTTACGCGTTCTTATCATCTTTCATCGGTGTTAAAAATTGCGTGTACTGTGACGGGGATGAAACGTCCGTCGCAGACCTGTAGTATCAATCACGTTCTGATGATTCTGCAACGTGCAATCTCCACTATCCGTCGTAAACGTCGTCGGGCATCGTTCCGTTTCTACCCTAACTCTACCAATAAAGTAGTGGGAGGTAACATGGATAACGTTGTCGACTTGCGTGAAGCGACGTGCAATGTGCGGGGATTGGCTTTCAACCGACTGCACGCGGTATTACACGAAACCGATCGTGTCCCTACGCCGCAGGAAGGGAAAGCTGCGCTAGAACTTCTGCGTCAAGCGGAACTGGTGATTGTTGATACCAATATCCAGGCCGTTCGGATTCAGCACTATCTGGCGAAACAAGCACTGCTCGCGCTGTGTGTAACCGGCGAGCAAGCTTCTGAGTTAACCTTACCCGAAGTACCCGTGTGGGGCGACCCGCAAGTGGATCATCAGTAAGGTATACCCCCTCACTTCGGTGAGGGGATACTCTATTATTTTTTGGATAGATTTCATTTAAGTGAATCCGCCCCCTTAAGGAGTATGAAATTGGATACACTTATGAAAAGCTTCGGTGCACGAAATATCAACGAAGTGATGAACCACACCAGTTATCAGTTTGTCAGCCTGCACAGCGATAAAGCTGCCACGATGATGCTCTACTATTTCCGTATCGTCGACACACCCGATCGGATGCAAGGGTTTTTCGTGGATGCCAAAAGCGGGATGATTCTGTTTCCCATGGGCTACCAACCAATGTACAAAAAGGAAGACCCGTATGTGTACGAGGACGTTCTGTGTGAAGCTTCGCGCTATTATATCGAGCACTGTCGTCTGGATAAGGATATCAAGGAAGCCATGACGCAGGGTGACCGGATAAAGTTAGCACAACTGGAGCCGACCCTGTATGCACTGTTCGATTTGGCGAACCGGGTTTACAGCACCACGCGTAATGTTCAATTACGAGCTATGAAGTATCGGGATGTGTTGCAATATGAACGTATCCCAATGGCGGTGCTTGGTAAAGAACGCCAGGTGTGGGTTGAACGTGAAATTCGTTTCTTCTCACGTCACGAACAAATCATTTACCGAATTGAATTGGGGGGTACCAAACTCCATCCGCAGGTCATTCAGTTATCACGCAAGTTCACTCTGGGAAGGATTCCAACACTGACCGAATTCCTGATGTTGCCTGAGAACCTGCCCTACATGGAAGCTTACTACGCCCGCCGCGATAGTGAGAAGTGATTTTTTACGTCAGTAGCAGTGTATATGCAATACCCGTAGTGAGTCGGGCAAAACTCACCACACCTTAACTTATATAGAGAGAAACCTCATGTTAGAAGCAAATGTACTGTTTTCCAAAGACGGTAAGAAAACCATCAGTATCCTTGAGTCCAACGTCAAACATCGGTCTGACGCATTTAAACGATACCGTATGGCGATTACCGACGTAACCACTGGTGAAGTGTGGTCTTTTGCCACAAACATCAATGCGGCGGTTTCTTTGCCCCCTGAGGAAAACAAAGCTCGCGCGGTACAAGCTTTCATGAATGAGCTCGGTATCCTGTTCTTTAAATTGATTGTACGCCGGGAAGAAACGCGTGAAGCCTACATCGCCGATGATTGGGAAAAGCTCGCAGAACTCTGCCCGCGCTACACGATCACAAAAGATTTCCTGGAACCGGTTTCCGAATATCTACTCGGAACGATATGGGTGCATCCGCCAGTCACGCAGTCGCGCAAGGCCAGTTTAAATTTCCGTGCTAATCACCGCGGGGTTGATTTGGTTGTGGGCTGTAAGCTTGGCTGGAGTCAGCGCGCCATCGATTCCCAACAGGTCACTGCCACTTACAGCTTCGGACTACAGAGCGGTACGATGAATGATTTTCGTGACATTGGAAATCTCGAACTGCGCCATTCGTACAAGAAAGCCGAATGGCCAACGGTTAAGCAATTCATGGCCGAGCCACGAGTCGAACGTGTACTCGATGCCTGGTTAATGTCGCACAAGTATTTTGAATTGAAGGGCCCGGCGGTTGAAATGAACCCCGACCCAATCTCCACACTTAATAACAACGAGAAGTAAGTAGTCTATTCTTCCCGCCCAGGAGACCTTCGGGTCTCCTTCTTTTTTTTTTCTACGCCCCGTGCTAATAGTGTGAACAGCAACAATAAAATAACTCGGGGAATTATCATGTTAAAATCAGTGTCATTAGACGGCCCAGACTTTGCAGGGAAAGACACGCTGTCTAATCTCATTGTGGGTATGCTACGTGCAGCGGGGGTCAATGCGGTGATGATTAATCACCCAACCAACGTAACGGAGCCGGGGATTCGTGCACGCAATCTGGTGGGGCAGAGTGCATCGAAACAAAAGATTGCCGAAGCCATGTGTGAAGACTTCCACATCACCATGGATGAAAAGGTACCGCTTTATGACGTGGTCATCTTTAACCGCTTCTGTCTGTCAACAATTGCGTACCAGGGTGTTGATGGGAAAGGTGAAGTGTTCCGCTCCCGTGTCGCCGATCACCCCAACGCCCCACAACTCTACGTGGCGTTGGATATCGATTACGCTACCGCTATGGAGCGTTACAAGAAACGTTTAGCAGCCCAGGGCAAGAACTGGGACGATGATGTACTGACGTCGCGCTACCTTCAGGACGAGAAGGCGTGGAACGGTTTGCGTGATGCGTATCGTTTTGCTCACCAAATCGTCACCGAGGGTGGGGACAAGTTCCCGTTAATGAACGTGGTGTCGGACGACAACATTACATTAACCGCCAGCCGAATCGTACAACGTATTCTGGAAGGTTGATACAGCCCCTCTTACCTTCGGGTAAGAGGGAGCTTTATTTTAAATATTCTCAGATATATTTTACCTAGGTGAGAGTTGTTGGTTGAACTCTTAATCGACTATTAATCTAAAGGAGTATTACCATGGCACGTTTTAAACACGAATCTGTACATCTCGTAAAAATGAAATTCCTGGTACGTTTGTCTTTCATTATCAAACGTATTACCGAAGTGGATATCACCCAGAAAGAACTGGCCGAGTTCATCGGGTGTTCTGCTTCCCAAATCTCCGCTGTGAAAAACGAGCGTGAGAAAGCCGTTACTGTTCAAACCCTGATGCGTATCGCCGATGCCCTCAAGCTGACTTACAGCATTGAGCTGCGTTCTTTCAACGGCAAGGTTACTGAGAACTTCCGTCTGGAATCGGCAGTCGAGTACATGAAAGAGAATCCAATCCGTGTACTGGAAACCGGGATTCGTGTACTGGCTCGTCGTCAAAACGTCGTTACGCACTGAGGGAACAGAAATGCGACACACCAAAGAAAGTATTAGCGCAGGTATTGACGCTGTGTGCAATATGTTCAATTTCACCCCTGTAAAAGAGGTGCGTCCTACACCCCGATTCTTTCTACCGTTTACACGGTTTGAGAACGGCACGTTCTTCTACCATAACACCCCCTACGATAATTTGTTTCTGGGCAAACTTTTCAACTTCCTGAAGGAGGGTGGGGTGTTTTTACAGATGGTTAAATTCACCGAACAGGATGCAACGGACTTTAAAACCTACCTTGATCCTCTCCTACGGTATACTAACCACGAAGAGGTCAACATTACTCAGGCAGAACTGGTACACCAGAATACCAGTATCTTTAATTCATATCTGAAAGCCATAGGAGCACACGTATGAACTGGTATGTCCATGGTATTACCAAGCGGGTCATGAAAGAAGATGATGACCGCTGTAAACATCTCAAGGTCGGGGAAGTGGCTCCCCGTTATACCGCGGAGTGTGACAGCTTCGGTCGTGAGACGTACTACATGTGCGAGAAATGTTATCAAGCGTTACAGGAACAGCTGGCCAAAGAAGACGTCACCTGCAACGATTGTAACGGCGTGTTCCCGCGACAAGATACCATCGAATGGAAGTGGTATGACTTTGACCACCGCCAGGGTGATGAAGCCTTGTGTATCTGCAACAACTGTGTCTCGCTCCCGCGACATCTTAACCGGATGGAAGCGAGCAAACGTGCCTACGAAGAAGACGTGGCATCGTTGGAAGACGACTACTAAAAGAATCGGGGAGCTTCGGCTCCCTTTCTTTTTTGTCTTTTTACAAGATACCCTATTGTTGTGAAAGCGTGTGTCTTTTCTGACACATCGTAAACAAACACCTACGGCTTGCACAGCAATGCGTGCTCAAGATGACGTGGTTATCAGGGAAGTAACTAAAAACCTGCCACAGCGCGTCTGAGCGCGTTTTAGAGGGTATTAATGATTAAACCAATTCTTAAGTGGATGGGCGGGAAATCTCGTATCCTCCCAATCCTATTACAACACCTGCCACAACGAGGAACCTTCGTGGAGCCGTTCGTCGGGGCAGGGTCGGTATTCCTTAATACCAATTACGACAACTATATCCTGGCGGACTCCAATCCAGACTTGATTGAGTTGTTGGTTATCGCAAAGGATGAACCGGAAGCTTTGATTGCGGCCACTCAACCGTTGTTTTTGGACGGGAATGTTCGCAGGACGTTTATGGAGCGTCGAGAAGCTTTCAACGCGGTAGGCACGGATGGGATGTCGCGGGTTAATCGTGCAGCAATGTTTTTATACTTAATGCGTCACGGGTACAACGGCATGTGTCGCTATAACGGAGGTGGGGGTTTTAATGTGCCGTTCGGGAAATACCCCAAAGGGGTGTATTATCCGCTGAACGAGATTAATGCCTGGGCGAAGAAATGTCGGGAGACCAATGTTACTTTGCTGTGCGCAGATTTCCGTGTTGTGCTGGAGTCGTGTCCAGACGATGCTGTTATCTACGCAGACCCACCGTATATTCCGCTGTCGGATACAGCGAAACATGCTCAGTACCACAAAAAAGAATTTTCGCAGACCGACCACCGTGTGTTATCCAAGCTTCTGTTCCAACAGGTAAAGCGGGGGAACAACGTGGTGCTGTCTAATGCGGATACTTTATTAACCCGCGAAATATACCACGGCTTTAACTGGCATACAGTTGAGGTTGGGCGGTTTATGTCGGCGGACAAATCCAAACGCAAAACGGTACCCGAACTTATCGGTGTGCTGTAAAGGGCAGGCTATGAATCTTTACGACGTTTACGACACGAACGATGACAATCGTTCAGTAACGTTCGCCGGAAAACTCACTCGGCTTGAGAAAGTCCGGGAGAGCATCCAGAACATGCGTCCACTGGACGAGGACAACCATTGGCTCGTGGTCACCAACAGTGGTACGGTGCAACTGTACTTCCGGGGGTGTATCAGTGGCGGGGTCGCGTATTTGTACGAACTGCACGCACTGTGTGTGGAACCGGTCTTTACGGCCTGGCGTTCACTGATGCGCGAGCTGAACGTCAAACATATCGACCTGTCGGTTCGTCACGATGACCGCAGCCATGTCCGTCTTTACGAGGAGTTGGGCTTTGAGTGCGTGTCGCAGCGTGTGGAAGTCACGGTTACGCAGGAGGCGGGGATTGAGCAGCCGGAGAACGTGGTGGGTATCGAAAGCCTCACCATTGAACAAACCGGTGAATTGTGTGTGCTCATTCGTAACCGCGCTGTCTCTGAGAAAGCCGCTGAAGAGTTGTTAAGCGAGTTAGCCCTGGGGTTCATCAGTGGTGTCGTGTCACTGAAAGATAACCATGTGGTTTCGTGTTTGCTGTATAAAGACTTTCCGTCGATGTTGGTCGGGGAGCAATGTTTCTGTGTCATGCCACATAGCGACGCTGATTTCGGTCGGGAATTTGGTCGCTGTTATGCGGGGCTGTTGCTATTGGGGCAGCGGATGCAGAAGAAAATTAACCTGGGGTTTGCCATCGATTACCACCCAACCGCACAGGAGGGCGTGGTCTATCGGCCGGTAACACACCACTATTCGTTACGATAGGGGCAGGCATGTTACGAATTGTAGAACGCACAGAGCATTTGTTGGACCGGGAATGGTTGGAAGACCGACAAGCTCTGTTCTTTCTCGAAAGGCTAAAGTTAAGTGAGATGAGACCGCCACGTAAGCTGTTTTATCGTATCTTTGAAGTGTTCGAGAGTGAAAGCCCACAACCTGATGCCGTGGTACTGATACTGGACCACGGATTCATGCTGGAGCTTATCACCATGGCACGCGCTGAGAAGGCAAAGTTGTCAACTCTCGCCGACGATCTCCTGACCGCCACCCAGCACACGTATATCGTGACGCACACGGTGGAAGAAGGGGATGTGTATGCCCGGATGGGGTTCCATTGTTCTACGGTAAATTATCGCATCAAAAATCCACAACCCAGTCAGCCGGAAGCAGATTTCTTTCCGACGCTGGAGGTGGCATTTGATACCCGTGAGAAGTTCCTGGATTGGATTGAGACCATTTACGGTCGCTCCTCCATCTACGACATTATCTTAACGGGTGGACGCTTTGCTTCAATGCGCGATGAGCAAGGGCACTGTGGTACGGTGATTTCCGTATCGCCCGTTCATCGTCGTTGGGTCGTTGGGAAAGCGTTCGATGGTCAGGGGAATACGTTACAGCTGTCCCGTGAACGGTTCTCCCGCTTTATGAACTGTATCCTTTCGTCGTTACCGAAGGGAGAAACGGTGGTCTACACCTACCATCAATTTGAAGGTGGGAATGAGGCCATGTGGTTATTACAAAACGGCTGGTTGCCAGAAAGCTACGAATACGCACGTCACAAAACCCATAAAGGAGAACGTAATGCAGATTAACCGTACTGTCGCTAAAACCAAAGAAGTCCTGTACGTTGTTGTGGATGGCACTGAGAACCAATTCGATGCGGTGATTGATGAAGACCATGTGCTTCATATCGCCTATCCGGAGAAAGAGGTCACGCGTCCCCATCAGCGCGTAATGGATAAACTGATTACCAAGGCCAAGGCGCGGGACGGGATTAAATCGCATGTCCTTCACACCGGTTATGTGTTGCAGCAGGGCCAATCTGAGATTCTGATTGCGGCGATGCCGAGCGAGCGTACCTGCTTAGTATGACCCTGAAACAGTGTTGAGGTTTACCATGGATATGATCGAACTCGGTCAACTGGACCAGCACAATTTTGACCTGGGCGTTCGTGACCGCGAAGACTGTTCACCTGAGGTGATGATGTCAGCGTATCACGAGCTGTTAACCGGCGAACCCTTGACGGATGAGTATATCTCCCGCTTCGAGAAAACGTTGGCTGGCTTAATCGGGTCGAATGCTGCCCACGTTGGTCTGCTGCATGAGATGAACTTTGCCGGTGTTGAGCCGCTTGATGCCATCATGGTGTTGCGCGAAGGGGTTGTCCCTTCCGACGAAGTGATGGACATGATTGCGGGGATTCGTGCAACGTTTGATGAAGCAGCCGAGAAGTATGCGGAAGAGTTGGAGGGGCGTGAACTTGTTGCGCCATCTGGCGAGCAGTTGCCAAGCGATGAAGAACGTCGTGCGGCAAAACTGACCCTTGCGCGTTATATCGTGGCTGCAATCCTCACGGACGACCGTGAAGAGAACCAGCTCTAATAAGGCGTTCCTCCTTGCCTACGGGTGAGGAGGTTCCTTTATTTTTTTACACCGACCAGCCTAGTTATGTGAAAATCGCATAACCTTGAGGAAGAATAAGATGTGGATTAGTGCCATTCATAAGGACTTACCGAAACTGAAAGTGGGCGGCCAGAGCATTACTGGCGACGCACAACCGTGCCCGCAAGCTGACGAAGTCGGTATCATCCGCTTTGACCGTATGGACGACGGTCTGTTCGCGGTTATCGATGATAACGATAACGAATATATGCTGTTCCACGAGAAGGTGGATACCAGCGATATCAAAGAAGGCGTTTACCTGGCCTCCTGGCAGGACAAAGAAACGCAGCAGTGGATGTGGGCAGTTGCACACAAAGTTGGCCCAACGGCGTTTACCATCGACCAGAAGCATCACGTCGAGCCTGAGCCCCACTGATCGCAAATCCTTTCAGATAGATGTTATTGTGAGGAATACTAACATTCCTCTCATTCTAAGGAGTGTTCTCATGGCTAAGCAATATACGATTGTTAAACGTGAAGGTTCTACTCTGCTGTACGTGGAGAAAGGTGGCGATAAAGAAGCTACCGCCAAGAAACTGAACCTGCAAGGGTTCCTCTATCAGGGCCTCCGCAAAGGTTTGACCTTCGTCTTTAAAGGTCTGCCGCAAGCACGTAACTTACGCGTGCTGAAAGCAGACGGTACGGAGAAGCCCCTGGTTGCCGATACGCCTGTGGACTCACTGCCGGTGAAGGGCAAAGCTGTAACGAAGAAGGCCACCCGCGCTCGCGCCACGGCCTAACCTAACCCCTACCCCTGTCCGGGTAGGGGTTTCTTATTAAATTTCCTAGGGAATTAATTATCATGTTCCAGAACTGTGTTGTGTCATCGTCGGAATTGATTGCGTTTAAAAATCGCACCTCCCAGGCACTTCAAGAGGAATCCCGACTCGGTGGTAAAATGGAAGACGTCATTGATGCCTTTCAGTCCTGGCCCTGTGTTGCGACCGTGTGGTGTAACGAAGGGCAAACGCGTGTAGAGAATGGAAAGCTTCGCACACGCAACCATCACTATATCACATTCGTCGCTACTGAGGAGGGACTGGGCGATATCGAGCGGATTTATAATGCGTGGCAGTCACACCCGTTAAGTGAGCGTATTCAGTTAACGCTTTCCAGAATGCGTTTTGGCCCCAACGATGTTGAGTCGTTCGGTGGCTGGACTTTCAAACTTAACTATCGGCCCGACCCGGATGTGATTGAGCAGATGTGCAGTCACTGGTTAGCGATTGCGAATTTTACAGATAGCGACTATTAAATGTAAGACCCTAAAGGAGAATGTGATGAAGACCCGCTATGGTGGTATCAGCTTACGGGATTTAAAGGCGTTTAAGCAACGCACCTTCGAAGCGCTGGAAAAGAACTGGATAGAGACAGGGATTCGTGAAACCTGCCGGATGATTAACAAACATCCTGGGGCAACCACAATGTGGGCCTGTCAGGGACACGGGCCGTACTCGAAGCGTAATGCGCCGGGCGAGTGTCATGTGGTGCTCGCGGTAGCGGCCGGGTACGAACATCTGGTTGATGAGTTTATGGCAGAGTTAATGAACAGCGACTTACCGCCGCTGTGGAATCTCTCCCTGGCCCGCTTACTCTATCCCGACGACCCGTTTATCATGATGGAAGACATGACGCTGAAGAACACCTATAGCGCCTGGAAAATCCATTACGGGTTTATGCACACTGAGCCGACCTTACGTGAAGTACGTAAAGTTTTTCTTGCCGCCGCAACCAAGGTATTTAAATCCAAATGAGCAAACAAAAGAAACCCCGCAACAAAAAATATAACCCGCGCCAGGCACTGGATAACAACGCCTTGCAGGTGGCTGAAAATGCCCTAAACCGCATCACGTTCATCGGCAGCTCCATTCGCCGTATGGCCCCGTACGCGGGCCGTGGTTTCCACATGACCACAACCCCACGTATCCGCATGATCGCAAGCGACATGTTGATACAGGGCCTGTATGACCAGAACCGCCCATGGAAGCTCTGGGTCGCCCACCTCAGTACCAATGCGGCTGGGGAAATTGTAGCGGAAACCATGGTGTGTACGCTCGACGACTACAACCTCGGTGACTTCTGCCAGCACGCCGAACAAATTATCCGCGACTTACGTCCCGAAGGCCCAGGGGAATATTTCGGCTATGCGTTTGTTGCAGCACCAAATCAACGCTACGAGTTGCTGGAGTCTGAAGACCGATTGCTGGAAAACTTCATGCACTCCGGTCTGTTGGATAAAGAAAAGCACCTTGACCCGAAAGACCAGTTTGTCACCCGTGAACAAATGACCATTATGCTGATGTCTGACGCCGGTAAGTTCGACGTAGGCGTTAAGCATAAAGTGGAAGTGCCGGACATGGTGCGTAAGACGCGTGAAGAAACCCTGATGGAGACGGTCGATGTTCCTGAAACGCCTAAAGGCCCTGTTCAAGAAAGAGAAGACTACTGACTTCTCGCCTATTGATCAGGCGATTAAAGATTTCATCCAGTCAGGGGCAACCTGGGATGATATCCAACAGTTAGCCCGGCACATGAACTTCGGTTCGGTGTTTGACATGTGGGTTTATGTGGAAGACCCGAACCTGCGTAGTGAATTGCGGGTTCGAGTTGACCCGGACACCCGCAAGCGCATCGAAGATTACTGGCATCAGGAAATCTTCGGGAAACAACCGGTGACACTCATTGTCAGTAACACGCGGACGCAATTCGATAACCTCGAGATGCTAACGCGCTGGTTGTGGGATTCTACGCTGTCCCGTTATCCGATGCAGAAGATACGTTTCGGTGTGGAGCATGTGTCTCGTCGCCCTAATCGTGTCAGTCTAAAAATAATTCGACCCGAAACATCCGACACAGTCGATGTTGCCTTCATCGAAGGTTTAACCCGCCCACAGGTTAAACGTCTGATGGAAAGTTACCCAATTTGAAAAACCAATAAGGATTATGAAATGGAAATCTTACGTAAAATGAATTTTGATGCAAAAGAGAATGCAGGCTCTGAGACCTACTGGGTGGTGAAAGTGGCTGACCTTGATCAGTTCAATCGTAATGGTGTGAAGTACGTGGGTAAACCGCGTCAGCTGCTACGTGACTTCTTCCGTCGCCCGCACACCTTCTGCGAATACCAGGAACCAAACCTGGCTGTTTACAATCGCCTGACACCGAAAGGGTCGGACGATTACATTGCACGGGCGTGCAGTGTACCGACTGCAAATATCTGTGGTGCGTTGTCTAATCCACGCGTTGCAGCCGATGGACGTTCCATTACGCTGGAACTGCGTCCGTGGGGCCCTCATGCAGCCCGTCTGCGTGAGTTACTGAACGATGATATTACCCCGGTGTTCGCAATGCGTGCACTGTCTGACCCGGACGGTAACATCGATAAAGTCATTACCTGGGATTTAGTGGGTTAATGATGTAGTGCCCGGAGGTTCGCCTCCGGTTGTAGTTAGTTGTACCCTAAGTAGTTTGATTATAACAATTCCAATAAGGAGAAATTTATGGAAAATATGTACGTGTTAATAATGGCAGTATTCGGGTTCTGTGCAGGTTTCACTATCGCAAACTTTGTAAGGTTTCGAAAGAAAGGTGAGCATACTGCAGCAGCAGGTCAACTGTTAATGGCAATTGTTTTTCTGATTGTTGTTATTTGGGCGGCATGTCAACGTTGGATGTAACATGAAACGTGTAATACTGGTAGTTATAGGTGTCCTGGCGGCACCTATTTTTGCTTATGGTGCGAAAGTGCCTGAGCAGAAAATCGAAGTCGACCAACAAGCATACGAGCGTGTCTTCCTCGGCTGCTTAAACAATTTCAAGAATGTTGATACTAAAGATGAAGATGTTGCAACAGACATCATTCGTGCGTGTGATGACTCTGCGCAACGTATCGCCGTTCGTAAAGGTACTTACCGGGCAAATGACTGGTCAATCGTCACGCCGCTTAACAGCGAGGAAACTAAATGACGCGCGTTGTAACATTAACCGGGGGCGTTGATTCGTCCTGGAATCTGATGAACATGATTAACCGTGTAGATAGTCAGTACGAGACCATTCGTCCACTCTACATGGATTTCAAACAAGGCCAGGATGCGTCCTTTGCTGAGTTTGTATTGGGTAGCGAAATAGCCCATCGGTTATTGAAACAAAGTAAAGGTTACACCTCACCACTCCAATGGATTTCTCCGCCGGACAATTTCTTCCCTGACGTTCGTGTTACCCAACATCATCAACTGGGCGCACGACTGTCCCAGCAAGGCTACACCATCCTCGGTATCTCCTGGGTGATGAACAAGGTCTTGTCGCAGTCGCCGGGTTCTACCGCAACGGTTGGCTGGAACATGGCTGACACCGTTGAAGCGTCTGGCGCACAAGCCGAGTGGTCTATCGAAGACTATGCGCGGCTGAAAAGGATGTACAGCGACCTTATCTATTTCCAAGACCACGGCTACCGTGCAGCACCACTGCTGACACCCGCCTGGGATATGGATAAGCATGAAATGTGGTCTGCGTTGCCTGCCAATGTGCGGGAACTCATTACCGTCGCGTCGCATTATCAGCTTAGCATTCGCCACATTCCCGGTGAAGAATACTTCTACATTGTTGCTGACCATGAGCGCTGCGGCAAAGCCCTACGTTATAGACGCCGTGGTATCAGGCTAACCCGCGCGTGGCGGATTAAACTTGACGATGAATTCTATCGTCGTGTGTACACGGGTAATTTCCCTGCTGATAATCTGGGCGGTGGGCCGCGTAAGTTCCTGAAAGACCTGAAAACAAAACGTGATCCTTTCAGTGAACTGGTGATTGGTTGTGACGACCCTTCACTGGACATTCGTTGTTACTACGATGAAGAGTGGCCAAACATCGAGCACGCCCTGGAACTTCGATGGAATGCGTACAATGGCAAAGAAAGTGAAGATATGGACGCTCCAACTAGCGAAGTGGCGAGTAGCCGAAGCGAAGGGGATTCCGGTAATCAACACAACAGTGAAGTCCGGACTGAAGCATCTGGCACCAACGTGGGACTTTCTGAGCGTGTATCAGAAGTCGGACAAGGGGCCGCTGGCGCAAGCTGAGTACACCCGGCTTTACAATTTGAAGTTAGACCGGTTGTTAGATGAAGACGCGGAGAAACTCGTTGAGATTCTTCGGATGGGGGAAGTGGCACTGATGTGCTACTGTCCCGCTGGTCAATTCTGTCACCGGTATTTATTAGTCGAGAAACTGCGTGAAGTAGCCGAATGGTTCGGTTATGAGTTCGAGTACGCAGGAGAGTTAACCTAAAGGATGATGAATATGAAATTAGTAATGCCTTCTAGCAATGTCAATATCCACACTCACGATTACAACACCCTCGTTAACGTGAACTCCCTTCGTAATCTGGTGAAGTCTGTGGCAACCCGCCTCGAAGCGGAAATCGTGGAAATCGATTACGATGTCTTCGTACAGTTTGCCTTTGTCGGTGAAGCTTACCGCATTGCGTTATACCATGCGATGTACGCAGACGAAATCGGCGATGTGAAGAATTACCTCGAACGCTGCGTGGAAGTGTTCCAGGGGCAGCGCGAAGAGATGGCCTTTGTGGACGGCGAGTTCCCGGATTATGTTCGTGCTGGGTTTGACCGTTTACTGACCGCCGCCAACAAGAAGCTGCAAGAGAACGGGACATCAGGTGCTTTCGGCGGTAAACACCTTTCGCTTTATGACAATAAAAACGTTAACCCTATTCTGCACTAAGGGCGAGTAATGAAATTCTTCTTTGTAGTAGTTGTCTTCTTCTGCATCGGCGCTGTATTGCGCTCGTTTCTTCGTTATGTTCGACACAAGCAGCGCGCGCACTTAGCGCAACAGCTAAACGCCTATCGTCAGGTTTCTGAGTACGTCGACCGTGCTGGCCGCGAGAAGTGGATGATGACCATCTGCTTCTTAATCGGGCTGTGGTGTATCATTAAACTCTTCAGTTAAAAAGTAGCGTAGCTACCACACGATCTTATGTGTGGTAGCTCTATTTTTTTTTTCGCTCTGGAGACAAATAATGGCGGAACGGTATCAACCTGACCTTACTCTGGATTCGAATGCGCTCGTGTTGGCGCTCATCAACCACGACAATAACCTGACGCTGACTGATAAGGATATCGTGATTCGGAATGTCGATGTGAATAACGCAGTCGAAATCATTCCGAAGAACACCCAGGCCATCGTGGCGAAGACCCGTAAGCCTAATGGAAAAACCGTCACCGTTTATTACGATCGATTAAGTGCTGCTAACGTGCTGGATAACTTCCAACCGCTGTTGGTTTCACTAGACGGTACCGAAACAGATATACAACAAATCGTTTCGGTGATTAACGGTTATTGCGGCACTAACTTGGCAGACACCGATATTCAGTCTGCCACGGTTACGGTCGATGAAATGAATCTGGTTTTAATATCTGAGGGCTCCCCAGCTTGGCTTGGGACGTTTGTCGCAACCCTGTTTACCAAAAACGAGTACGTCGTTACAACCGATACGGATAGCGTATTGTGTTTGGACGAAAACACGGTACTTGTACTGACTGACGAGGAAGAGTAATGGCCAGTCCAGTTAAGAAGCAACCTTTTGAGGACTTACCTCTCTACACGAATTTCACCGACGTGAAAGATGGCATGATGTTGTTCGTGAAGGATGGGAAAGCATACCGGTATCCTTTAGAAATACTCCCCACACCTAAATTCGCCCAGGCCGTCAATATCAGTAGCGCGAGTTATGAATTGGCAGCAGCGGAATCGACCGATTGGAACCTCGGGCTGACCTTACCTGAGACCACACTTACCATCAAGAAAGATGGGGTGCTCGGGGCGTTACGGTATACACTCAACTTGACCATCATTCAAGGTACCGGAGCAAACCTTATCAAGTGGCCATCAAATGTGAAGTTCCCTCACGATGCAGAACCTGTGTTGTCGTATCAGAAGGGGAAGTCAGATTTCATCACTCTGACCACGATTGATGGCGGGTCGACCTGGAAAGGCGCTGTGGGCGGAACAGGATATACAGAATGGGTAGCAACTCCTTAATCGCAATTCGTTCAGGGATTAATAATGCCCTGTCGATGGCTTACGGTCATCAAGACTTCGTTAAGCGCAACACTGGCACTACGCAAGATGCGCACACCGACCACTATATCCAGAATGAAGAGGGGGTGCTCTCAAACAACCGACACTTCATCGCGGATACCATGTCGGAATACCAACCAAACGGGGATGCCACGACCGAAGGACAATCGTTGCACATCATCGGTTATTGTCACATGTACATCGCCACCAAACATCAAATGTGGTTGGATGCGGCGATTCATGCCTGGGAAGCGTATGTCAAATACTTCTACGCCAACCAACCGATCCCTACCTCCGCACAACGTTGGATTTGTAACTGGCTGGTGAATGGCAAAGAGCCGGTACTGGCCGATTACCCGGTACACCCGACGGAGCCGACGCACGGTGGGTATAAGTGTGTGCCTCTGCGCTTTACGAATGGTAAGGCAACGATCCCTCATGGCGCGCCTTTCTGGGGTGAATACCTGAACACCTTTACCATTGCACACCGGGGACATCCAACCTGGGGTGCGATTAACGCTGACGTGCAGATTATCAAGGAAGATAAAGACGGGTTAATTAACTGGGATTCGGTGTTAGACCATGTCATCACTAATCCCGCCGAACCGTATGAAGTGAAAGCCTGGGTGGATTGGCCGACACTCCTGGGGAATGCAACCGGTTATACCCCGATGTGGGGTGGCAGCGCGTCTAAAGGGCCGCAGTACCCTTGTGACTGGTTAGTGGCCTGGACGGGGAATAAGATTCAGGACGGGGATATCATTGAAGAGAACCTTCCTGATGAACAAAAAGGAACGGTGCAGTTAAAAGACACGACACTGAATGGTGTCTATCTGGTTAACTATGCCGTTCAGCTTCCGGTAGAACACGGTGGCTATCAGTTCGCCCGTAACGAGCCGTGGCATAACCGTCCAGTACACACCCCGTTCTTTGGCTCAACGAACCAGATGGGGAACGCGGCGGATGCTGAGGTGTGGTTTATTGATGCCTGCTACCTGCTGTGGCGTATCACCGGTGAAGCGCGGTATAAGCAAGCGTTGGATTGTGTGTTCTTCACTGCGCATGAATACACCTATATCGATGCGTCAGATAAATTCTTCCGACGCTCGAAGCTTGCTGAAACACCTTTTACCGATGCCATCTCTTACGATTTCTCCTATCCTGACACGGTAACTGTGGCATACGGCCGTGACGCGAACGGTGACATCACCATACACGCCCCAGAAGCCGTACAGCACTTCATGGAGCAACAGGCAGTACGTTTCCGCATCAACACGGAATCGAAGCTCAGGGTGACGTACGGGGGCTCCTGTGTTAATGGCGACCCTATCTACTGTCGCGTGATGGTGGACATCAACCCGGTCAAAGCCGATACCCAGGAAGTCAACTGGTACGGCGTGACGTTGCCGCGTTCGGTGTTGAATGAAGTCGAGCAGTACGATATCGGCTTAGGACAACTGGCGAGAATCTCTGACCCGAATGGCAAGGACTATCTGATTGCGGATGCGCGGGCGTGTTCGGATTACGGTGGCTGTACGTGGGAGGAGAAATTCGAGACCGGGATTTACGATGGGCGTGCGGGGACAGTCGTGGATGCGTTGTTCCCGACCGATGACGCCGGGTTCATCATCGGCTTCTGGTTAACCGATGCGGGTAAAGCCCCACCGAACTCGATTGTCTATCGTGCGGATGCGGACTTTAACTTCCGTTTCGAAGATGATGATAAATGGCGATGGTGGTGGATGTTACCGTCTACCAACGGCGAATGGAAACAGGTCATTATCAACAAAGCCGATGCCACCTTATCTGGGTATCAGCCTGACCATGCCGATACTGACCCTAAACCTACTGCGCCGAACTACACCACGATTGACCAGGTGACCATTCTACCGGACTCTACCGTGGACAACGCACACTTTGCGTATTACTGCGTGAACGACGTGCCACCGGTGTTCGACAAAGACGACGGGTGGACACTGACCTTCCGTATCGCTATCCGTGGGGCCAGTGAGTTTAATGCGTTAGTCGGTGACTGCACCATCAAAGACTACCGTTTGGATTCACTGGCGTATTGTCCGGGAACAATTCCGTTCTCGAACATTTACTCTGAAGGTACCGCGCAGTTAGGAGCATGGCACGGGATGCCATATCCAGGTTACCAGTATCCGTTTATGTACGCGATACACACTGATAACCGTTACGATGATTGGCTCCAGAATCAGGTGGCCTTTATGTACGATTCGCAGCAAGCCTACAACACCCAAATCGGGGAGTTAGGGCCAGGGTGTGCGGCGTACATCTGGAACCGTTGGGATAACTACTCCTACGGCCCACCGGACACCTGGACAACCTTCCACTGGGGCGACGGTCATCCGTGGGCAGGTTATCAGCCGCGTGCGTACAACGCTGCAGCGCGTTGCTGGTACGAGTTGGTTGTGCGCGGGAAGCCGGTACCACAGAAGTTGAAAGACTACGTGGAGACCTGGGCGACCTGGCTGACTGGCTTTGTCGACAAGTTCAACGGCCATACCCCGAACGAGTTCCCGGTAGCTCCTAACAAACCCGTGTGGGTGGAGGATGACTTCACTGCTCACATGTGTGCGTTGTGGATTGCCGGGAGTTGCTGGGCTGCGATGGCAGGTTGTACGGTACCGGGGTTATCACGGATTATCGAAGCTGGGATGAAAGAGATGGGTGAAGGCTTTACCGTCACATCCATCCCAGGTAAAGCGATTAACGGGGCATGGTCACCGGCACCACGGGAATCGTCCGATAACGGAATGGCGTTTGGTTTCTATACGGGGGAAGCGATGCGCGCCATGGGCCTGTACATCATGTACAAGGAACACGGTGCGGGCGTAGACATCTATAAAGACCTGGCGATACCCGACCACACTACGGCATCTCTGGACATCACCTACGTGTTGCCCGACGACAAGCTCTAAACCTTACCCACTCTTCGGAGTGGGTATTTCTTTTTTATCCTAAAATTTCGTAGATAGATATTATCTTGGTGAATGCGCGAAAATTACGCGTCGACCAGTCGATATGTGTTATCCCTTAAGGAGTATTCTCATGAGTCAAAAAGTACAGAACAGTGCCATGTCTGGCGCTACCAAAAAGGATGTGTATAAAGTTGCGTGTGTGGAAGTTGCCACCGACCTGGAAGGTGAAGGCGAAATGATGCTACAACGCCGCATCGTCGATATGGTGCAAAAACACAACGCCAGCGGTATGGACTTCAAACTGGAAATCCTACCCATCCCACGTTTCCCAATGGGAGAGCGTAGCATGATTGCATTCAACCGATTTGTGGAAGGGTTTCTAGCGTTTGAAAGAAAGCCATCTCACTCCACCGCACAGCAGTTGGAACTTGTTTCGTCCATCTGCGCTAATTACACCAAGCCGGTAGCAATTGTCGGTGCAGGTAAACCCATCGGCAGTGGATTTCTGTCATCGCTGATTAAACAGAACCAACAATAACTACACATCCCTGAAGGAGCATTACCGTGTCACTCACTGTTAACATGAATCTGTACACCAAGCGCGAACGTCAGGCGCTTATCGCCGGACAGGGCATCCATTCCCCTGACCTGAACATCGACCCGATGAAAGCAAAGGTCGCTGAACTGTTCCCAGAAGACGAATGGGACATCTGGTATTTCCGTTGCCGCAGTGTGGCCAATGCACTGGCGCAACTCTCTGCGTATCATCCGTGTGACCGTAACGAAGATTGGGTATGGCGTGTTCCGCGTACTCCAACCAACGTGATGTATAACGGGGGTGAAAATCTGATACCGGTACGTCCGGTTGCAAACCCGCCACGTCTTAACGAATTCCTGGAAGTGATTTGGGACAGACCGCGTGAAGAACTGCGTGCTATCGTTAACGTGCTGAAAGTGCTGGAACTGGAAGGCGTGAAAAACCTGCGTATGGAATCGCGTGATGACAAGAACACGTACTGGGAACTGACCTGGTCAGAACCGAAGTACAACAATACCAACGTCATTTTCTTGCACCGGGGGTAAGCCATGCTGGACTGGTTACTGGGGTTAATCAACAAACGCCAACGCGAACTGTACAAAGAAAACCAGGAGCTGCGGAAATATAAGCAAGGTTGGGAGAAACTTGCCACCGCTGCAGTACAATCCCAGGTAGCACTCAGCCTTACTGCAAAGCATATTGCGGCAGGGAACACACATAGCGTGGCCGACGCACAAAAGCTGTTGAAGCTGGCCGAAGACTTAGGCATGAAAGTTGACCATGCCATTTACCATCAATTAGAAGCGGAGAACATAAATGGAACAAGTAAAAGTCACTGACCCGAACGAAGCACTGGCGTTGGCGATCAAGTCGATGGAAATCTTCCAACTGCAAAAACTCCAGAACGAAACTGCCGGGCAGCGCGACCACTTCATCACCGTGGCACAGGCAGCGATTAACCTGAACAAGGTCTTGCTGAAAAAGCTGTACAATTTAGAACACAGTGTTATCCATGCTAAAGGTCTGGCCGATGCGACGGAGAAAGTGACCGACGTTCGACTGTATGCTTCTAACCAAATGGAGAAAGTAGAAAATGAGTGGAACGTTGCCTGCAATAGTGAACGCCACACCAACGACCCCCGCAAAGTTGGAGCGAAATCGGGACTCTTCGTCGGTGACACAACCCTCTCTGAATATACCGGTTTCAATCGGGATGGCGATCGCTAACGAACTGATGCGTCTGGGGATTACAAAGCTGGATTATATTCATCCGGCTTTACACCCGACCGCAGATAACATGGAAGCGAAGTTCTGGTACGACCAGGCCAAGGTCATGGGCATCAAACAACTGGTACGCAGTTTAATCAAACTGACGTATCTGTCTGGGTTTATCGAGCACCCACTGTACCACGAACTGATGATGCTCCAGTGCGCGGAACCGGTTACACCGGACGAGATGGTTGAGCGGATGTATCGGGTGTTCGAGAATGCGACGGAGTGTCATTTCCCAGACATCCGTGAATGTACGGTAGAATTTAAACGAGGTAATGATTGTGGACTCTACTTCGAATGCGAACCTGTCTGGCATGTCGCCGATGGAGATTGCACAGTACCTGATGCAGGGCGGTTCTTTATCGGACACACCGGAGACAGCAGCGAAGATAGTGACAACGCTGATGGTCACCAAAGGGCCTTACCACGAGGTCGTTTTCCTTGGGAATGAGATTTGTGTGCGGACACATTGTCGTCGTCACGAGGCGGGTCGTGTCCCGTTGACGTTAGGCGGGGTGCTGCTACTGATGTCACATGCCGACCATTATGTTAACGACTGCATGATGTGGATTGCGCAAGGTGGGGATAATGGGTTTTAAGGAGTAAGATAAAATGGCTAAGCTTGTAGCCTGGTTTAGAAATACGTTTTATACGCAGTGGCGTGAGTCGCAAGATGCCGTACTGGCACAGTTGGAACACGAGCGTATCTTTACTGTCGCAATGGTTGAGTTTATGTTGCGACAGGATTATCCACGGCATCAAATTCTTGAAGTGATGCGTAAAGGTCGCACGCCAGAAGAACAGGTTAAGATTGACAAAGAGATGTGCGCACTTAATGACGGGCAACTACCCCCGGATTGTGTTGAGTGTCCAGTCATCGATTTCCCAACTACACGTTAAGCAGTAAACCCTTAAGGAGTATGTAAAATGTTGAAACCCCGTAAACAAATCCGTCTGCAGATGGTAAAAGTAGAATTACCGCGTAGCTCTCGTGCAGACCGTGCCAATATCTACCTTGGCAAAAAGTTGGTGAAACGTGTTGACCGTAAGACCCTGTACGAGGCAGGTAAACATGTTCGCGATATCGTTGAAGATCGCAACGGCGCAAAAGGTGATTATTTTCAGTTACGCAAACCTCTGCGCGACGCCTACCGTTTAACCCAGCTGGAATGGCTACTCAGTTGGGTGCCTGGCCGTAACACGCTATACATGCTGCGTAAGTTCCCACGACCTGTCGTGACCGCTGCGATGAAGAAAGCCCAGGAAGAAGCGTTCCGGGACATCCTGGATTCTTGGGAGAGATACCCCCCACCGACGCTCAACGTTCAAATGTCGCCTGAAATGCAAAGGCTCTACGATCGCATTCGTGAAACGCGCGCCAGCAGACCGTTGACGATTCTTGTACCTAGCGCTCCACGCTTACCAGGCCGGTCGTCATTTGAAGCGTATGTGCGTAGTGGAGCAATGTGTTCACCCGCGCATCAGCGTATGCTGGATATCCAGGCAGCGTTAAACCTGCTGGGTGTGAAAGATTTTAAAGCTTTAAAGATAGCCGATGTCGATATGTCTGGTATCGACGAACCGGAACGTAAGTACCATGCTGCCACGGTACTGGTAACGCTCGGTGGTAAACCGCTTGACCGTAAAGAGAACGCACGACTGGCCAGTATCATCGCTGCTTTCTTAACGGAGTTCCGTCGTCAGGTAGGCGTGGAACGTATGTTGGCCTACCCGACCACTGGCCCACAGATTCACCGTTGGTTGGCACACATTGGTACCATCGTTCACACATTAGGGGAGTTGCCGAAACGTCAGAATGCCATTGATTTCTTAACGGAACAACAATGGGGTGTGTTCGGGGTTAACTTCCACGAGCTTATCAAATCAGCACATGTCTCAATGTGTCTGTTAGATAAGGGTGAACGTCATGGGCGCATCGGTGCGATGGGCGACCATTACCTGGATGGCAGTAAGGTAGCCGCTCCTCTCGATCGTGAGGGTATTGATATCTACGCGTGGCCTTCACAGTGTATTTCCGATAAGTTGATTGGCATTGACACTTGTCCTAATTCGGATGCCATGGAATCCCTGCGTAATCTTGCGTTGAAGGAAGGGGACATCGACCCGAAAGCAATTGTTCGCCTCATGAAAGCGCGTGGCGATGGAACGTATGAGTTCACCATTGACTCACTCGGGGCGATTGAGAAAGAAGGCCCGAACGCTTACCGTAACAAAATCTCACCGAACACACCGGACTTCGGTAAAATCCGTGATAAGAAAGACCCTAAAGGAGAAAGTGATGCTTAAGCCTAAGAAGCGTAAGAACGGTGTGGTGATACTGTCACCGCGTATCTGTGTTGCTGTCGGTAAGAAACTGATTGTGCAGGATGGCCAGTGGGTGAGCGATGGGTTCTCTAAATACTCCTCACTCACCATGTGTGCAGAGATGCGCAAGATACACGGGAAGCGAGGTCGTGACCGCCGGTCTCAAATGCCGAAAGTTATTCGCACGGTGGCGGGTTGGTATATGCGGTTTATGAAAAAGAACTTCCCGCAATCTACGGCAGAGGTCGATATTGCTTCGTTTGTCCGTAATGAACCCACGGCGATGGGTGGTGAACTTCCGATGCGTACCGGTACGGCTTATGTTGCGTTAACCAATCGTCCGGGTTCAAAACCAACCCCGCCGGAAATTGAACGTATACTTCGTTCTGAGCGCCACACGGTTAAGAGTGCACCAAATGAGAACGGTGTCCATCTGGAAACCGTCTTCACGAGATGGGAAGAGGGTGGCTACGGTGTGTTCAGTCGCTGGGTTGACGACCAAGGTCGCCCGACTAACAGCAAAGGTGAACTGCTGAACCTGCCGGAAATCAAAGGCGTGCAACTTAAGAGTAGCGGGAATATCGACGGTATCCCTGCGAAACTTATCGACACGCTGGACGATGAAACGATGGCGTCCATTGTTAAGGAGTTCGGGACTGTTCAGGAGCAGGCTCTGTTGGATTCCCTCAATTCGGAAACCGCGTCCGAATATAGTCCTGAGAAAGCGCAAGATGTGTTGGCGATCATTGTTAAACGGTTTGTGGAAAAAGAGTTAAAGGTGACTCTTCCGCACAGCAAGGTTGACGTGAAACTCCGTAGTCCGACTATGGAAGACATGGATAATCTGCGCGATGCTTTACAGGAACGTGACGGAGGTAAGTGATGGCCGGAAAGGAAATACTGCCAAACGGGAAAGCCGTGTACACGTTCGACGACGGTACCGTCTTTTACGAAACCGGTAACACACTAGGAGAGCTGATCCCGGACTGTTACTATCTGGCGATTGGTAACTCCCATGTGTTTCCCGGTGGCCGTAATGGTATTCGTTTCAAGTGGTACTATTGCCCTCAGATTGTAGAAGATGAACGCTTTGAACATATCTGTAATGCCTTCCGCGAGACTGGGGGTGTTGAGCATGTTTGTCGCGTTAAGATCATTTCCAATGAGAACTACCAACTGGTTCTTCAATGGCTACACAATGACGCAATAGAAACACATCACTATCAGCCAGGTCATGGTGGTATCACCGCTACAGCTGAGCAGTTAAACTAAGTGGTACCCTACTCCTCCTGGAGTAGGGTATTTCTTTTTTTTGTCTCAGGGTTGATTAAAAATTATTTCAGATATATATTACTTAGGTGAGAGTTAATACAAATCTCTCACTAATCGACCATTTAACCTAAAGGAAATTGTACAATGAATACTATCACTCTGAACGACAACGTACGCGCTCTGGCTAAATCTAACCCGACTGCACTGCTGACAGTAATTGGTTATTACACCACTGCTGGCAAAGTTAACGATATCGATGTTGAAGCTTTCCAGAGGCATGTCACTCACGCTCAGAACCAGGTAGCGATGATGGCAGACCACAAACGTGAAGACTTCGACTCTGACCTCGCTTTCAATGACCAGGTGAACACGCTGACCATCATGCGTGAAATGCGCCTGGGCATGAACCATCCGTTTGAGGCGGATAACATCCCGGATATGATTGAAGAGATGTACGAGCGTATGCGCACTTACCCAGAAGTTAAAGCTGCGCGCAAAGCACTCTCTCAAACAACCAAAGACATGGAAGCGGCTTTCATGAACAAAGCGAAAGCTGAACTGTACTAAGTAACAACCGGGAGAGCCTAGGCTCTCCCTTCTCTTATTCTAACTCTAAAATTCAACTCACAAGACAATAAGGAAATTCACCATGCGTAACTCATTCACCGCTACTACTACTTCTGTAATCAACACTGCAAACAACGGTACCAAAACTGTCTCTCGTAAACCAGACCTGCTGGACGTGCTTCTGAAACTGTCTCACACCGAACGTGAAGCAGTGATGAAAGAACTGAAACGTGGCAACGAACTGGTTGACAAACTGGACGTAGTTTACGGTAACAAAGACAAAAAAGAATCTGGCGGCCTCCTGTTCATGGCCTAAGGTGTGCGTATGCAAATGCAACATTTGCGATGTTGACGTCCTGGGGTAGCCCTGGGGCGTCAAGCACCTTACACTGCCAATTCTTTTTTTTTTCGTTTGCCCTCAGGTTGTGATACCCTCTTGATTTAAATCTGTTCTCCTGGCGGAAAATGCTATGCAGTAAACCGACCTTTAATCACAGGAGAGCACCATGACCACCCAAGCGATGGCCGTCATTTCATTTGATCGTTGTGCTTCTATTGGCGCACTGCGCGCAACCGAACCTGCTCAACCGGGTCAGCGAATCGATTTGAAAGAATATAGCCAGGGCACTGGCTACGGCGGTGGTTATTTCGTCCACGACGAAAACGACAAGACCACACCGGACGATGGGGGCTATTGTGTCGTGACGCCACAAGGCGCGCGCTGGAAACGTGCACTGAACTCGCTGCACGAAATCAACATCTGTCACTTCGGGGCAGTTGGTGGTGGTAAGGTAGATACGTCTGACGCATTTGACCGCATGATGCGTTGGTCACAAAAGAACATCCCGGCACTGGGTGTACAATATCCTGCGGGGACATTCAAACTCAACAAATACGTGAACACGGCCTACCTGGACAAGTTCCGTGTAGCCGGTGCTCCGGTTAATGCCGACTTCGGTTATTTCGATGCAACGACGATTGTAACGGATGACGCCGAGGGCGTTATCTTTACTATCAACGCACGTCGTACGGCGATTGCGCACATCAACTTTGATGGGTCAGTTGACCCCGATGCGCCGAAAGATAAAAAGGTGGCTGGACGTAAAGGTTTTCTGGTTAACACCTGCGCTGGGGGTCAATACTTCCGCGTCAGTAACTGGACAAGTTCATTTGTTGGGGGTGTTGGCTTTGACATCCTCGATGCGCTTGATACCAAATTCGACCAGTTCTATATCTCCAAGCACACCAACACCTTTATTCGTGGGCGTTGGTCAGGTCAGGCTTGGGGCACCTGGGATCACCAGACAGCAATTGAGCTGTCGAACTTTAACTTGCAACAGTGTACCGGCCCGCATCTGTTAGACCTGCCGCGTGCGACCCAGTCGCAGATTACCAACGGTTGGATTGAGCACACTGAGAACCCTGGCGACCTGTCAGATGGCCACTGGCTGATTGACAACTTCTCCATCGAAGACTCGGGCAAGATGCTGATTCAAAACGCCCGCCTGACGCGTCACCACATCAACCTGCAAGGGACAAGTGGTTTTGATAAGGGTACCGGTGCCTCAAACTGGCCAGGTCTGTCTGGCTACGAGAAAGGTGACCTGCAGCTTGAATGGCACGGTATCGAAGTGGCGGGTTCCATCGCAGCGAAATACTTCTCGCCTATCGGTCGTCTGGATAACAACCGCGCTTCCTCACAGTGGTTCTATCTGGGCAGTGTCCGCACCACCGGTGTGGGTGAGAACGTCAAGATTACCCTGCAAGGTACTCGCGGGTACAACGCTGTCAATGCGGGTGAAAACAAGCTAGGTGGTGGTGGCAGTGCACACGGTGCGTGTATCATTAGCATCAAAACCGTATCCTCGAACTACGCGGACGTCCAGTGGGACGGCGAAGGTGCTTGCCCGGTCAAGAACGTTAAGTTCACTAAACCGTTCAAGAACACCTGTCACCTGTTCGTCGAACTGTTTGACTGGACACGTTACGTTTCCCCGAAAGTGGAAACCACGTCGAAGTCACGTTTCGAAGCCGGTATTCCGTTCGAGTTTAAATTCGAAGGGAGTACCATCACGCTTGCCGACATGCAAGCCATGGCAGATGCACAGGCTACCGCTGCGGGTAGCACCGTAACGTTGAATGACGCTGTCACCGGTATGTACCTCGGTGCGAAGAACGGCATTGGTTGGAACGGTAACGGTGAACTCCTGCTGCGCTTTGCGCTGCAAGACGGCTACCTGCCGGTGAAGATTACCGACCCAGTGACTGAGCGGGTGACGCAAGGTTACATCAAGGTTGAATCGTCTATTCCGGCGAAGTAATACCCAGGGAGGCTTCGGCCTCCCTTTTCCCTTTCTTTTTTTGCCCCTTTTATTATGCTGGCAGGGGGTCATAGACGTGACCTCAACAATCCCTTTAAACGAGTTAACGCGATGTCTCTTACTTCTAAACAGAATCTGCTAAAACTCATCAACGAAGAAAACCAAATTAGCCCTCCGCTAACCTTGGACGACGTTGATATTGGACTGCCAGAGGTGGTGTCAGTAGATGGGCGTGATTCGCAGGTAGTATTGACTTCCAAAATGCGCGGGGATGAAGGTTCCCAGGTGACAGTGGATTATCACCGTCGCCCATTAGAAGATTACCTGAAAGACAATAACGTCTTTGGTGATGAAGATGTGCATACCACGCACGACTTACTCACCGCGATAAACGAACGGTTTGGGTTGAAGATTGTGGCTGAGGATATCGAAGATAATCCAGTCACTGGCACATCCCATGATGTCGTAGCAGTAACCGATTCCCACGAGTGGCGAAGCGTTGCTGTTATCCAAATCAAACCGGCAACACCCCTGGCGGATGTGATTCCAAACACGGAGCTGGACGGTCTTCTGTACCCTGATCATCAAGACACGCAATTCGGTCAAGCGTATATCTATTCGCGCGACGTCGACTGCAGCCGCATCTCACCGTTCCTGAGCAAGTTAGCAGTAGGTATCGATGTAGATGACACAGCGCTAGCAGTAGAGTTAAACAAATGCGTGCCCGAGATTTGGGTGGCACAAGACACCCCGGCACCGTACAACCTCCGTAATGCGAAAGTCATCTTTGATGGCGTTCCTGCGGACTTACCGGGTGCGAATGAGAAGTATGCCAAAGTGGTTTCAGTGGAACTCACTGACCTTTGCACAAACTTCCGTGGTGCTTTGAACTTACACTTTAACAACTAGGGGGTCTGAGTGTCTATTTACAATAAGCCCTCGCGTGAGATGTTGTTAGAGGCGATTAACAAACAGAACAACACCAACCTGACCTGGAACCAGATTGCATCTGGCTATCCGGAAATCATTCAGTCTGAAGGTGCTGAGCGCAATACGCGTGTGCTGCTTTATGGGCTGAACGGTCAGGGGTATAAAGGTACGGTTAACATTGAGTACGACCGTATTGACATGCCGACGTTGTTCCGGGGTTTGGTGCCGGTTGTTATCACCAACCCGAAAGACAAGCTTTCTGATTTACTTCCGTTCTTAAACGAGAAGTATGGCCTGTCGTTGATTGCTGACGATATCGTTGACCAGTCGGTCAAGGACTTAGGCGACAGCTGGTTATTAGATGTCGCTATCAAACCGGGTTGTCTGGCCTGGCAAGGTGGGTTTACTCTCCGCTTTGCGAAGTTTATTCCTGACCTGAAAGACATCATCGCGGATGTTGATTTAAGCGTGATTATTGCGCCGTATAGCGTGGGGGCTAAACCGCACGCAGAATACGTGGCGTACGGTTACGACTGGTCAGAGTTATCCACGTCTTTCACCAAAGACTGGGCAGTTAACCGGCTGTTAACGGTTGACGATGTGAATGCGCTGAACGAAGTGGTGCCGTTGAAGTTTGCGTTTACCACAGGGGCAGCGGCGCAGCCAGGTGAGATTGCGTTGTTTGGGGCGAAGTTCAAAGGTGTCACTGCGGTTACGCCTAACTCCAAATACGACGAAGCTTACCAACGTGTTGCGACGCTTGAGTTAGACCCGGACAGCAACTACACGGGCTCACTTATCCTTCACTTCCAGCCGGTATAAGGATAAACGATGCCTATTTTAAACACAGCCGAAAAGCTGATTCTCGCCGAAATTAACGTCGAGAACGGGTTAGACTTAAAGGACAACGAAGTTAGCTTCGGCGTTCCCTCTATCCCGACTGAACCGGATGACGTCACCAAAGCCAATGGACATAACTCCATGGTGCGGGTACAGGCGTTGCCGATTGCCAATGCCACGGGTCACACCACGGTTTACTACGACCGCCTAGATTTCAGTGAGATGTTCACCGGACTCGATGGCATCCAACCCCTGCGCGTGCCTGCCCGGTTGGATTCGGTCTTTACGGCACACGACGTCGTCCCGCTTATCAATCAGTATTACGGATTAAAGCTCAAGACGTCAGATGTGGAGAACACCGACATTAACCGCTCCTCGTGGGTGGTGGAGTTGGTGGCTACCGCAGACTCGTTAGGGTGGTTAGGCAGTATTGAGGTGCAGCTGTTGCCGGGCGACGCGTTGCTCCCCAGTAACTTTGACCCGACATCTGTTAACCCGTACGAGTACCCGTACTTTAATACCAAGGTTGGTCAGGGGGCGGTGTACGGCTACCCTTGGCGCTTCGACGACTACGCTGTGGAACTCGCAGCGATGGGCGCAAGTGCAACGGATGCGAAACTTGTTCGTCTGGCGCAGATTCTCCAGAAAGTCACAAGTGACCTCTGGACGGTGTATCGTAACCCGATAAATTTCAACCTGAAAGAGACGACTTTCGTCTATAACGGGAAGAACACCGTTGCGTTCCCAACGAACCCGTCTTACGACAATGTACTGGTGATTGAACTGTCACTGTATTGCCTAAACCTCGGTGGGCGTATGTACATTCACTACAACGACCCTGAATAATCCTGCTAAAGGAAGTTAGAATGAAACCTTTAAACAAAACGTCCGACGTCCTGGTTCTGGACTTCATCAACGAGAAGAACAGCGGGGCTAATCTCGACCTGTCCAAAATCATTCTGGGCACGCCTGTTGAAAACACCGGGGATGACAAAGCTGACCGTAACACCGCGATGGATGTAAAGGCGCGTAAGAACTCCGGTTACATTGGTGACCAGGGTGTGACCTACAACCGTCTGGACGGTGAAAAGCTGTTCCTGAACGTGACCGCGTACATCGACGTGAAAACGCCGAAAACCACCACTGACCTGCTGCCGAAACTGAACGAGCAGTACGGTCTGAAACTGACCGAAGACGATATCGTCCCGGCGGCCATTCCGGACAACACCAACCCACCGGTGACCAACCCGGAAGATCCAGACCCGGCTCCGGTTGACCACGAAATCGTGTTCAAAGATGACTGCTACGCCTTCCTGGGTAAAATCCCGGTGAAAATCGGTGCCAAGCCACAGGTTGGTGAGCGTCTGAGCCTGGTTATCACCCAGACCCAGCTCGACGGTCTGGTGTACCCGGATACGCCGATTGAGGATAAAGGTCAGGCATACATCTACTCCTACGGTGTGGATTGCTCGGCTATCGGCCAGTTCCTGGATGTACAGGCTACCGGTGTAATGGCGAACGATACTGCATTTGCCGTTGAGCTGAACAAAGTGGTTCCGGAACTGTGGGTCGCGGAAGATGCCTCTAAGGACTACAACCTGAAAGGCGCGAACGTGACATACGTGGGTCTGACTGCAGACGACGGCACCGGCAAACCGGTTGAAGGCGCAAACACCGCTTACAACAAAGTGATGCTGCTGGAGCTGGATGATACCAAATGCTCTAACTTCACGGGTACCATGTTCCTGCACTTCAACGCCTAATGGCACGCTAGGGGGAGGCTATCCTCCTCCTAGCACTGCTTTCTTTTTTCTGTGCCGAGGAGGCTGCTATGGCGATCTATAGTCAGTCTCAGCGACAGTATCTCTTTGATGCAATCAATGCGGAGAACCCTGGGGCGATTATGCCTATGGGGTTGAACAACGCACTTATCGGAACCCCGAAAGCGATTGCACCTACTGAGACCGGTGCCAATACCGAGATTGTCATCCGTGGCCGTCAAGGTCGTGGTTACGCGGGCGGACAAACCTTCCGCTACAAGCGTCTGTCGCTGAACGACTTATTCAAGAACATGACCCCAACGGTCACATCACCCCAGGCATACGGTGCGCTGTATACTGAGCCGAAGAAACTGGCGTTTGTGCAAAACGTGAATGCCCGTTACGGACTCAACCTGGAAGCCGGTGATATCCCAGACATCTACGTGTACCTGAACAACAAGAACACGGTGAACGTGCTCGCTACCTGTGTTCAGTACACCGGGGGCTTTACCTTTAATTCGGTTAAGGGTAAGAACGCACTCGAGGAAGGGATTCTGGATGACGTGTTGAGTGTCCTGAAACACCCCATTGAGGCAAAAGACAAGAAGCTTTGTGTCACGATGCTGGGATACGGCCATGATTTCACAGACGAGCCGCAAATCATGCAGAGCTTTGTGAATGGGCGTATGGATGTGGGGGCAAACTTTACCAGTGGGGCCAGTGATAACCTGGTAACGCTGTTGGTGAGTCGTGGACTCCCGTCTTTCGACTATACCGGGGCCAGTATTAAACGTGTGAAAACCACTGCCGAGTCGCGTGCGAATAAATTGTACGATAACGTGCTGGTTATCACCAACGTTAACGATCCTTACGTCGGTGGCGATTGGCTGCTGCACTACAACGATTAGGAATAAAACGAATGGCAATCTATCAACCATCGAAGGACGTCATTCTGGCTGCTATCAATGCACAGAACTCCATCAGCGTAAAGCAGACGGACATTGTGTACAGCGTGCCGAAAGACATTCGTGGTACCGATAAAGGTAACACGACCAAAAAGAATACCCAGGTAAAAGTGACCGCCGATGGCGTTGCCGGGTCTACCTGGTCAGGTAAGAAGAACGTCTTCTACGACCGTCTGCAAATCCAGGACTTGGTTACCCTGATTGGTGACACGCTCTATATCGGGCCATCCAACACCAGTCTGCAAGCGGCGATTCCAGCCCTGAACCTGCGTTACGGTTTTGTGTTTGAAACGGCTGATTTGCTGGAAGCAGAAATTGTCTGGAACGATGACAAGACTGCCGGTACCGTGAAGGTTACCGCGAACCCAACCTCACTGGGCTGGATTGGCGAGTACAACTTCAAAGTCGCGAAGGGTGACGAATCTCTGCCGTCGAAAGTGACGACCAATACACTGTCTGGTCTGAAATACCCGAACGGGCAGATGGGTTCCGAAACGGTCAGTGCAACAATTGCACAGGTGTACTCGTACCCGTACGACTTCACGCAGTACCACGACCTGTTCAAGTCCTTCGTACCGGGTGTACTGACGGGCGACAACCTGGCGAACTTCGTCAATGCGATGAACGCTATCACCGGCGGCTCGTGGGTCACCACCAACAACGCCACCTGGGGTCTGTCTGGGGCAGAAGTCATCTCTATCGGTGCCAACGACCCAGTCGCGATGCCGACCAACGCGAAGTACAGCTTCGTGCTGGCTGTGAAGATGCCTGCGTCCAACACCGCCGTTGTGGGTACCATGTATCTGCAGTTCAATAAGCCTGAAGACCCGAACGAGGTGTAATGTATGTCACTGAACTACGGTAAAGTCTCCGACTTACTGGTGTTCGATCTGATAAACCGGGACAACCCCGGTTTACCGATTCCGGTAAGCGACCAGAACGTCATCGTGGAAAAGATTACCACGGTACAACCTTCTGCTGCTACAAACAACCGTAACACCCAGGCCCGTTTACGTGGTGTGCAGGGCGCAGGCTATCGCGACTCTATTACGCTCTTTTACGACCGTATTAACCTGGGACGCATCATCCCCTGGTGGAGTCTGGGTACCAACACGCGTACCGCGGCAGGCATTACCAGCTTTACGGCTGCGTCGCTGCACGATTTACTGCCTGCCATTCTGGATGCGTACGGGATTAACTTGCAACCCAAAGATGTGCAGAACGTCCCCTTTTCTGGGATAGGTCAGGCGAACTATAACCTGAACTACAACTGTACTGCATTGGCGACTTCACCTGCTTACGTCAGTAGCTTTACGGGTTATCTGAAACGGGGTTTGCCGGTACTGGATACGTCCATTACCATCGATACCTTAAACGTCATGAAACACCCGATTAGCCTCGATGGGAATCAGAAGTGTGTGGACTTGATGACCTGGGGTATCGACTTCACCGCGTACAAGAACCTGTTGGCCGTCACCTCGGGTGGTCTGACACAATGGGCGGGTCTGCGTAATCTGCTGGACAGTCTGGGTGTGCCGAACTATGCTGCACCGTTGAACTCTAACTTCGTGCAGGATGTCGCTACTTCCACTAACCAGTGGGCGAACAAAGACTACGACCGCGTGGTGATTCAAACCGGTATCGATGAGACCGGGGCGAAGGGTGTAGCCTACTATCACTACAACAACTAAACCAAGGGCCTGCGGGCCCTTTCTTTTTTGTCGTAGGTAGGCTTAGGAGTCGCTATGCAATTCTATTCTAAAAAGGCACTGCAGTTAATCTACGACCAGGTGAACCGGGATAACCCGGATTTACCGATTAAGATGGCTGAAGATATTGCGGCGTTAAAGTCAAACCCAACGGCTGTTAGTGCTAACGGGCGTAATACCCGTGTGGTGTTTGTTGCCTATCCTGGGAAAGGATACCGAGGGGAAATCACCCTCTATTACGATCGTATTAACCTGGGGCAAATGTTTAAACCGAGTCTGCGGCCACTGATTAACCTACCCACGACAGTGAAGACGTTGACAGATGCACTGCCGTATCTGAATGACGCATTGGGTCTTAATCTGACCGTGGATGATCTGCAGTCGCCTAATCTGGCGCTGAGTCCGACAACTTCCCCGACCACTGCACAGGCGGATATCGTTGCGACCTCTCCGGCGTTTCAAGGTGCGGTGTATTTCTCTTATCAGGCACCGGTAGTGGGTTATTATCCCCGTTCCGGACCTGGGCCTAAAACCTTGCGAGCGGGTAACACGCTCATGGGGTATTTCGGTAAGGTAGATGCCTCAGAACTGTTCACACACACTGAACTCTACAATCTGGTATTGAAGGGGACACCTGCCACGCTGTATATCGGGACGGAAGGATGGTACAAGTTCTTCTATCAGGGCAATATCATCTATACCCCGATTAACCCACTGGCGTACAACGTTAACTGGTCAATCATTTACAACGCAGGTATTGCGTACGGCGTAGACGGTGTTGGGGCGTACCCGACGGTTACACCGGTGAACCAATCGAAGATACTGACCAAGACACTACCCGAGGGCAAGTTCTATCTTCGTCCCCGGTTACCTACCGCCAGCGTGAATGACCCGATGTCAACGGTTACAGGGACACTCCCGCTCAGTGAGTACGCAGGAAGTATTCTTGAGCTGATGACGAAAGTAAGGCTGGGGCCTTGGGAAAAGGATGCACCCGCGGTAGGTAACAACTACGCGGTATTCCTTAACAGTATCCTCGGTGGAACTAACAGTTTTAAACTGGTTATTCCGGCATCACTTTCGGCGACACACACCATTAAAACGAATACCGCGACAGCCTGGTATTGGTGGCCGGTGTTGGAGTTAGTGGATACGGGTACAACGTTGTTGAAACTCGAGGATCTCACCGGGAAACTCGAAACGAGCTTTACCCCGATTGTGGCCAGTCGTGAACAGAAGTTCGTGTTAGCGCCTCTGTTGCCAAGTGGGCCGAAAACAACATTGTTCCAACCGGTTGTTGCGACACCTGAGAACAAGATGTCTTTAACACCGCTCAGTCCGTCTGCTCCGAAGACCGTGGATTTCCGTCCGGTCGCGGTAACAGCAAGCCAGGTTGATGCACCCGTGAAAACAAATCTTTCCTCCCTCAATGGTGAATTGGGTGGGTTTAATTAGAGGTAAGACACCATGGCGTTTATATTGCGCTGGACAAACCCGAACACACAGAGCACGGTTATCAATATCTACCGTGACACCAAAGACATTTTGACCAGTGCGTTACCGGCCCCGATTGCCACGTTAAGTAACGGGGAAACGGAATGGCGTGACACCACTGCACAAGGTGGCAAAACGTACTACTATCTGATGACCGTGACGGCCAACGGGAAGACCGTTGCAGGGCCGTCTACCCCGTACACCATCGCGGTGAAACGCGGGATGGGGCCAAACACCTTTATTCACGGTGACGATAAACTCGGCTTTATGGGTGTGGTGCCCTACGAGGAACGCTTTGATGTCAATCAGCTTCCTGCCACGTTCCAGGCCATGTTCCCGAACGTGTTTACTGACCGTCCAGTGTTGTTGAAGTTCAGCTATTACGGCAAGATTCTGTATGTGCCTGAGTTTACGCCAGCTATCGGGTTTGCCAGTTGGGCAGCACTCTACACCAACGGGCTGATTTACGGGCGGGATGACAATGGCCCTGAGGGTGGCTGGGGTACGCTGACACCTACCAAGCAGGATGCGAAGGTTATCCATAAGGGTGACGTTTACCGGATGCGTGTACCGCGTGGCATGGTCGGTCAGAACGCCAGCGAAGTGTTAGCGTTTAACAACGATTATCAGTTGAAAGACCACGATGCGACCGACCTTGGTCACAACGAGTTTAACGACCTGATGTATGCGATGGTGCTGGATTTCCCGGCCAAGCAACGTGCGATTAACGCCCACGTTTATTCTTCTACGTACTTCGGTGCGGGGGGTGTAGTTAGCAGTTCACCACAACTAAATGGTGGGCTGGTGTGTATGGAACATGACAGCGGGGCGGAGCGCGTACTCCACCGTGGGCTATTCATGAGTCCTGCAATAACAACATCATCCCAAGTCAGTGTGATGCAACGCATCAACTACGTGACCCCGCAGCAGGTCGGTCGTTATATCCCCATCTTTGAACTGGTAGAATAGGAGCAGGTATGACCATTCGTTTAAGCTGGACTTCACAAACCAGCAAAAACCTGACTGCTATCGAAATCTATCGTAAAGTCGGGTATGCCGCCACCATCGACGTGAACGCCCCTGGAACGCCGTATAAGACGCTCTCGCCAACAGCCACAGAGTTTATCGAGAATGTGGCTGACGTTACGGAGAAGACCATCTACAGCTACTGGGTGGCAGGTGTGAAAGACACCGAGCGGTTGTTTGGTGGACGTATCGTCCAGGGCTTCTTCCTGGATACCGGCCCAGGACCACAGACGATTCTCCGTGGGGACTGGTATTGTGGTTACTTTGGACCGGTGGCCGCCGCAGACTTCTTCACGACTGCGGAAATCAAAGCACTGCTGCCTGCTAACCAAGCTGCGCTGTTCGCCAACGAACCGAATACGTGGCACAAGTTCATCTACCTGGGAAAAATCGTGTTCATTCCGGGTACCCAGCATACCCAAGCGATTTTCTCCAACGTCTATACGCGGGGAATGGCGTACGGAACAGATGATAATGGGTCGATCGTTCCTTCCGGCAGTACCGCCACTAAGCAAGATGCCCGCATCACGAAGAACGGTCGTACCTACCGTATTCGTTTGCCGCGCGGCGATGCCTACGACAACAAACTCGACCAAATCAGCGGTGAGTGGTTCTCGACGATGGGTCGGATGTTCAGCAACGCCAATGACTCGTCGAAAACGTTGGATGCGAACGGGGTAGGGCGTGGTAAGTTCGGCGGGTTGCCTTTACTGGGCACCACCGCCAACCAAAGCGACGCTGGGGCGCAATGTCTGATGCCAATGTATGCCGCAGGTACCGTGTTCTTCGCCTACGGCTACCGACCCGATGCGTGGACAACGACTTCTTCTTTATCCTCGAACATTGGCATCTCGTTCGTGTTTGAATTAATCCTCCCGTAATGGAGACGCACCATGGGGTTTTACAGTGATACCTCGCTGACACTGTTGTGCCAGCAGATAATCCGTGATAACCCCGGACTACCTTACCCGCTGACGAAAGACAATGTCCTTATCTTAAGCGGGCCCCTTACTTCCGGTGTCAGTGGTAGCGGCCGTAATAGCCGCATCACGTTAAACGGGAAACTGGGGTCAGGTTTTTCGGGGCGTAAGGAGTTCTTTTACGACCGCCTTAGAATGGATTCGATTTACACCAGTCTGCTTTCCAAACTGGTGTTGACCATGCCTAACGGAGTGGCCACGTATGCTGACCTATTGCCAACGATTAACGATGCGTTAGGGCTAGGCTTAACGGCAAGCGACCTGGCTGCCCCGACCACTGCGCTGGGGTTAGGGCGTACGCCCGTTTCCGTTACACTGGCCATGGCCACGACCTGTCCCTGTTTCACCGGGTCGCTGACCCTGATGTGGCAACGGGGAGCAACCGGGATTTATCCGGACTCGGGCCCAGGCAGTAAAACGATGCTAATGGGTGACATGAACGAAGGGTACTTCGGGATGGTAACTCAGCAAGAGTTTATTTCGGGCGGGGATTTGTTTGCAAGTTTTGCCGAAGGGAAGTCATTAGGGTCGGCTACGGGTGTAACCGACAATGACATGTTCTGGATGAAGTTTGCTTTGGATGGTAAGATTTGTTACTTCCCCAGTAAAAACATCGGTACCGGGTTAATCTGGAACGATATCGTAAACAACGGCGCAGGTCGTGCTGATGCTAAGATTCCAGTTGCCTTTACGGCGGGAGATTCTAGTGCGGTGTTTGCGCAGTTACGTTTGCCGAGAATCAGCACCACCGAAGTGGTAACCCCGGCACGCGGTGACGCAACCTCAGATCAAGAACGCCTGTTCAACAAAGTCCATAAGCAGACTTACGGGACTGGCGCGTGGGATGAACTGACAACTATCAACATGGCCGAAGTGTTCTGGTGGTTAAACCGCTACGCAGCGTCCAGTGGTAACTCGGCGGTTATCGCGCAATTCAACTTGACTTCGGTCAATCCACAACCGATCGTCAATACGTATAACTGGCGACCATTGGTCATCCTGGTTGACGGGAAGCTGTATCTGGTACCGGTGAAGAATGTCAAAGCTACCCGCTTAGCGCCATTACGTTCGCCGGGTTTGTGGGTGGATAAAACACCTGACCCGAAACAGTTGGTGCGTGTCATTGATGTGGTCGGTAGTCTTTACAGTCTACTAAAGAAACCTTACCTGCGTCCTTTGACCCCCATCCCACTTACGGCAATGCAAAACGTGGCAATCGTCAGACAGCTTAAACCTATCCGACCGATAGTGAGTGTTGTGATTACCACCCGAACCAACTTGGCAACGACCAACGGCGAATTGTCCGGTTTCTAAAAAGGTATCGCTATGTCTTTAAAACTTGTATGGACCAACCCTAACTTGGTCGCAACACGAGTGCGTATTTATCGGAAAGATACCGATTTTGATTCTTCAAGTTTACCCGCCCCGTCAGTAGAGCTGACCAACGGAGAAACCAGTTGGATTGATGAGTCGGCCGTTGACGGTAACACGTACTATTACGTTCTCGGCAGTAAGACCGATAACGACGAGGTGTTCACTGCCAGCCAGAAAATCCTGGTGGCAGATAACCGCGGTATTGGCCCCAGCGTACTGAAATACGGTGATGCCAGTATCGGTTACTTCGGTGAGGTACTCGCGGCGGACTTCGTTAACAGCTCAGTCATTATGGCCGCTGCTGCCAGTACGTCTGGGTTGAGCGTCCCCGTGATTCAACCTACCTGGTATAAATTCATTCGTAACAACAAAATCATCTACGTGCCGGATCAGTTTTTCTCGACGGGCGCTGCCTTCGCATCGTTGTATAATGCAGGGTTCGTTTATGGCGTAGATGGACCGGGGCCGACTGGGTATCCCACCGTGGGCCTAAGTGGACCCGTTAACCAGTTACGTACCTTTGACTTCCAGGGGCAACGTTATAAAATCCGGATGATGCGGGGCTGGAGCGATGGTCCAATTACCGATGTGGCGAACTACGTTACCACGAATACCGGTAACCACGACACTGTGCCAGAAGCCGTCCCGAATGAATACAACGACTTCCTTTACGCGTTGTGTAAGTTTGTTCCCCTGAAACAGCGTACGGAAAACTACAACAACCAAAGTCCCGATAAGTGGTTGGCGACACCGATATCGACGTATGATAACGGTACGTACAACTCGTGGTTGGCGCAGTTCCGTATCGGCGTGCAAGAACGTGCAGCGAACGGCAACGTACTTACCCGTGGGCAGCGTGCAATCACCCTAAACGCAAACCAAGGTAGTCCGTCAACCAAGGCCAACCTCTCCGCCATTAACTACGGGGCAGCAGCCGTAGCGAATATGTGGGTGCCGGTACTGGAACTGGTTGAACAAACCGTAACTCTCTGAGGAGATTCCCGTGGGGATTAAATTACAGTGGGACGATCAGTCGTCCCAGTCACTCGATGGGATTGAAATCTATCGTAGTGCAACCAAAATAGACAGTAAGAATCCCGGCACACCTCTGGTGACCTTGGCAGGCAACAGCGTGGCTTACGAGGACAATACGGTTAAAAACAAATCGTTGTACTATTACCGTATTGCGGTGAAGAAAGGAAGCGACCGTGCATGGTCAGACAACATGCTCAGTGGTTATTTCGCTGAAACCGGGCCGGGGAACAATTTTGTACTACGGGGTGATTGGAACGCGGGATTAATGGATTTCGTCCCGCCTTCTAAATTCATCACCAATGCGGCCTTGCGTGCCAAGCTTCCTGCCTTAGCCGCTTTGCCGGGTAACGGCGAGCCCAGCAACTGGTACAAGTTCGTGTATAAAGGCAAAGTGTTCTTTTACCCGAACGCATCAATCGTTACCGCTTCCTGGTCCCAGCTCTATAGCGCGGGATTGGTATTTGGTACCGATGATGTAGGTATGTCGCCAAACGGCCCTACCGGTACTGTGAACCAGCGCACGGTGGTAAGTATTGGTGGATTGAACTACATTGTGCGCTTACCGCGAATGTCAAACATTCCACTGAACCAATACTTGGTCAACCAGGCCGACACACTAGGTGGTGAATGGCGTGAGACAGTTGCCCGAATGGTGGCGGACGGTATTGATACCACAGTGGGCAGTAGAACACGTTTATTTGATGACGGTTCGACTGTTGCAGCCATGGGACCGCATCTACAAACCAGTGTTAACGTGGCTGGGGTGACGGGGACACGTCCCGAAACCCTGACTGCTTATAACAGCGGCAGTGCGGTTGCACAAACACTGGTGTTAGAACTTATCATGCCTTAACGGAGGGGTTATGGGGCTTTACAACAAGACGTCCCTCGAGTTGCTATGTCGGCAAATCGAACGGGACAATCCTGCACTTGCAGGGACACTTGACGCCAACACCATCATGGTGCTTGGCGGCCCCTATACCGCGAATCCTACAGTAAGCGGGCGCAATGCCCGCATTATTCTAAACGGACGGCTGGGTAACGGATTTGCCGGGAAGAAAGAGTTCTTCTACGACAGGCTCAATATCGGCCAGATGTTCAAAGGGATTACCGTGGTATTTCAGGCAAGTGGGTCATCAAAAACCTATGCCGATTTATTACCTGCGCTAAATGCGCAATACGGGCTAGGGTTAACGGCGTCGGATTTAAGCAACGCTACCACCAAACTCCCGTATGGCTACACACCGAATCAGCTTACCCTTAACATCGCCAGTACCTCATTAGCTTACACAGGTTCATTACCGATTACCTGGTCACGTCAACCGGTCGGTGTCTTCCCAGATTCTGGTCCGGGTTCGAAGGTGATGTTGATTGGCGATATGACTGAGGGCTATTTCGGAGTGGTGCCCGAGGCGGAACTGTTCTCTCCTATGGAGGTGTACAGCCAACTTAACCAGGGGCGTACTGAACTGTACGGTACACTGAACGCCCTACCCGCAAACCGTGTCTGGTATAAGTTCGCCCGAGACGGCAAGATTGTTTATCTGGCCAGTTATAACCAGATAAACATTCGCTGGTTGGAGTTGTATAAGTTGGGTGCCGCCTACGAGACAGACACCCCCGACAACAAACAGCTTCCTCCTGACGGTACGTTAGTGCGTCAGAAAAGCATCATGCGAAAAACCGAGAACGGTCGAGAATGGTTCTTGTCACCTGCTATGCCGAAACTCGCAGGTAGCGACCCCTGGGAATATGGTGGGGTCAACTTAACCCCTGACCCTGGCGGTGATATCGCACGACTGTTTGCGAAGATAGTGCCTTCTGGCGGTTTTGCCACGGGGGAGTGGGACGGACAAACCATCGAAGGTAGCGGATTCTGGTGCCAAACTACATCGGCTCGCGATACTCGGTTAGCGTACGGCAGTAGCATGGTGGGATTAAACCAAGGCCAATACGATCGTACCACCTTCTTGGGTGGTTGGCGTCCATTCCTGGAACTGGTCGATGTCAATAAAGTGGCGCTACCCCTTGACTATCTGGTGGGGAACCCTTCGGGGATGCTGCGGAGGCCGTTGGTCAGTATCAGTCCAGAAGTGACTGGGGTATTACTGACATTAAGTGATGTGAAGTGGGAGCAGGCGGGCGCATTACGTATACCGCTGGTTTCGCAGACGCTCCAGCCGATGCAACCTGTCAACACCTTTGGCTGGTCACGAATACTCCGCCCTGTTCGTACCGCGGTAGCGAGTGAACCGCCGCGCAACATTAAACAGACGGGATGGAACCGCGTCTTGCGCCGCCCTGTCACGACACTAACCGTTGACTATAAAACATCAACGGCCTATGACTTAGCCAATGCCAATGGCGAGTTAACTGGTTTTAATCAATAGGTGAAAACATGGCACTTAAACTTCTCTGGAAGAACCCAAACACGGTAGCCACCACAATTGACATTTATCGTGGCGATACAGCCCAGGTGGACTTAACCACACCGCTGAAAACCGTGGACGGTACCGAGACGTCGTGGATTGATACCACGGCCCTGTTTGGTAAAACGTACTACTACGTCTGGGCCGTGAACTCTGACAGTGACCGCGTTGTTTCTCGTCCGCAGAAAATTGAAGTCTCTGACCGTCGTGGGCCAGGCTCTAACTTGCTGCAATTTGGTGACGAATCCTACGGCTTTTACGGCACGGTTTCAGCTGCAGACTTTATCAACAGCTCTGTCATTTACAGTGCATTAAAGGTCGTTTCTGGTATCCCAAGCGCGATTATTTACCCGACGTGGTACAAGTATACCCGTAACGGGAAAGTGGTGTTTGTCCCGGCCGCTTCTTTTGGTGATACTACCTGGCAGAATTTGTACAATGCTGGACTGGTTTACGGGACGGATGATGTTGGGGGTGGGAGTCCAGTTGGGACGGTGAACCAGTTGGTCACCTTTAACCTGAACGGGGAGACATTCCTGGTCAGGCTGATGAAAGGGATGCCGGATGGATTAACGTGGGATGGTTCGACTATCGATCTGAACACACTGCCTGCAGCGCAAGGCGTGTACTCGGAGTTTGAAGACTTCATTTACCCGATGGTAAACATCGCACCGTTGCGTCAACGCTTAGTCACCGTTGATTACGTCAATGCCCGTAACATTATTCCAACGGGCCGTTACAGCGATCGCAGTGGGTACGGTATGTGGTGCCAGGAAGCATTGAACACCAATACGCTGGTGCGCGCCTCGCCAGGTTACGATAACGCGAACTACTCCCGAGAAAATCTCCAGAGTCTGTATGCGCGTGCCAAGTCAGTGAATTCACCTTGGGTGCCGGTGGTCGAGTATGTCGGTCGCGTCGGTGAAACCTTTACTCTCCCGAAGACAGCTAAATAAGGAGCGCACTCGTGGGAATTAAAATCAACTGGGATGACCAATCCGACCAGGCGCTTGATGCCATCGAAGTCTACCGCAGCACCAGTCCGATTGACGAGAACAATCCCGGTACGCCAATAGCCACCTTGCCTGGAACCGCCCGGTCGTACGAAGACACCGCTGTCAAAAACGGTAACACCTATTACTACCGTGTTGCGGTGGTTAAAGGTACCAACCGGACTTTTGCCGCACAACAGACCGCTGGATACTACGCGAACCTGGGGCCTGGGCCTAAGACGGTGTTACGTGGCGATTGGGTACGTGGGTACTTTGGCGAAATCATGAACGCGGATTGGGTGTCGCCTGCTGACGTTGTCGCCAAGATTCAGGCGGCATTGAAAAGTACCACAGGACTGAACTTCGTCACCAGTGCCGACCGCTGGCATAAATTTATCTACAAAGGCAAAGTGTTGTTTGCACCCTCTACCCGCCTTATCTACTCCAACTACCAGAATGCCTATAATGCTGGGTTTCTGTTTGGGGAAGACGGCGTGGGGCAATTACCTACTGGGCCTGCAGGCGCGGTAAATCAGAAAACGGTGATTGAAATCGGCGGGTATCAATTCCTGGTACGCCCTATTCGCATGACAGAGAAGTCGACCACGCAGTATCTGACGGCGCAGACGGATTTCAACGACAGCGAATGGAAAGGGACTTTTGCCCGTTTACGCCAGGATAGTAACTCGGTGACTGACCCGACAGTCCAACCGCGTTTCAGCGACTATTCCACAATCGATTATTGTGGTGGGCCACATCTCGCTGACGCGAATAACTGTGCTACCGCAAACTCTGGTAATCCGGAACTGCTGGCAACCACGGTAAAAACCAGCAACATCAACTGGTGTATCGTCCTGGAATTATTGCCATAAGTCGTGCCCTCTCGCCTTCGGGTGGGAGGGTATTCTTTTTTTACAGACATGGTATGAACCATTGTTGTTAGTTATAAGGAGGCCATTGTGGCTGCTGTTGCTCGTTTTAGTAAAGAAGGTATTATCCGTGCGAAGACTGCGATTGAAGCAGGCTACGTGAACAACCCTAACGACCTGGGTGGTGAAACCAATCACGGGATTACCATCGCGACTGCACGCGAGTTCGGGTACAAAGGCAACATGCGTGACCTGACTGTCGAGCAAGCGCTGGACATCTATGACCGTGGATGGTGGCAGCGTATGCGTCTTGACCAGATTCTGGCCATGAACGTGATGCTGGCAGACCGTCTGTTCGACTTCGGTATCAACGCCGGTCGTGCTAACGCCATCAAATCGCTGCAGCGTATCCTGAACGTACTGAACCGTCAGGGGAAACTCTACTCAGATATCGATGCCGATGGCGGGATTGGGCAGCTGACCCTGACCGCACTGGCGGGCTTTATCAAAGCGCGTGGTGCCGACGGCCTGAACCGTCTGATGTTCGCCCTGACCTGTCACCAGGTTTCCTACTACACGGAAATCAGCGAGAAGCGCGTGCAGAACGAAGAGTTCACGTACGGCTGGTATGACCGCGTGTACCGCGAAATGCCGGACTATGTGGCAGAGCTCGGGATGTGCTCAAAATGAAAACCAACTGGTTCGTCACGCTGATGCGTGCAGTTGGACGTGCTCTGTTATTTGCGTTGCGGAGAAAACGTCATGAAAAACCCGAAGGTGGAAAAGCCTGACTCAGGCTTCCTGAAATTGTTGCGCGCTATTCTCTTTCGCAGGGTGGTGCAGTAGGCAGTGTATGGAAAAGTTAAATTATAAAGTGTTGGATAAACCGTGGTTCGTTCTCACGGATGATTTCCATTTCGCGTTTACACTGCGATCGCTTTATCGTGACGTGAGCGGACTGGATGAAATGGTACGGTTGTCTGGGGTACATCCAGACAAAGAACTGTACGTGACTGCACCGAAAGGATTTGTGACTGACATGGCCAGCATCCCGGAAGCGCTCCAACCTATCCTGCATCCGGATGGGCCATGGGCCGCTGCGGCTTGCGTCCATGATTTGTTCTATCAGAAATGCAGCAGCCCTGGAGTGTATCCACTGGGTGATGCTGGGGACATTTCCCGCGTGGTCAACAAAGACTTCGCGGATTTAATGTTCCTGCGGATTATGGAAGCGTTGAATGTTGAACGTTTTATCCGGTTGTCATTCTACGAGGCGGTACGCCAATTTGGCTGGCCATCTTACACGGATGATAACAGCCGTGTGGTGTATAAGCACGGTGTGGAGAAAACGCTTAGCTACAACCGCAACTACCTGTTTATTCGTGACCAGGTAGAAGTCGCCATTCCTGACCATGAACGTGTGGATATCACCAACGGCCAATCGGTTAATGTTAAGTATTTAAACATTAAACGGGCCTTCCTGACCCTCGAATAGTTTGTAAGGTCATTTATCATCTTACGGATTAAAAGCGCTTAGAACGCGTTCTAGGAGCTTACAGAGGGCAAATAAAGAAAGAACTACCCACTCCTTTGCGGAAGTGGGTAGTTTCTTTTATTTCGCGTCGACTTTGTCTGTCGTTTCGCTTGGAGACGGTGTGATAAGTACCGGCACTGTAGGGGTATCAACTGGCCCTACTGTGCAGCGGAAGAATGTCATACCACTTCCATTTCCTGTCAACGGATTGACCGTAGAATAATCAAACGACGGCGAACCTGTCAGTAGCCCGTTTGTTCGATAGAAGCGTTTTCCTGACACCGTATCGATGTTGCCATCAATCTTGCCAAGCAAATCTTTATACAGCTGGGGTGCTTCTAATTTACCGCCTTCCCAGGTTGCCACCCAGTTAGCGCCGACATCCATAACCGTAACCGCACGAGGCATCACAGCAATAGACGTAACAACAGGACGGTAATCAACAAATTGGGTTTCCACGCCTGTACAGGTGTAGATGACCATGTCGTGGTTGGTTACCGGCACAGTAGAGAACTGGCCGTTATCGTTGGCTTTCATTGCACAACCTGAAAGCATGACGATAAATGCGAGCACGCACATAAGGTGCTTGGTCATGATGGGATTCCTGTTAGGTGAAAAGGTTGATTTTTATTTCCCGACAATACGATGGATTGTCATATAAACCTAATAATAGCGTGATTTTTATTTGTGTTCTTATGCACCCCAAATGCGTTTAAAAAGGAAATAGACCCATGGCTACATCTGCTAAGGCTCAATTGATTGCACTGTTTAACACTGCTAACGCCTCCCTGCCTCAGGCACTGGCCGAAGCAGACGTTACGTTTGGTGCTGTTGCAGCTTATACTCCGGCTGACGGCGGCGACACGCGTAACTCTAAACTCACCCTGACAGCGGTTGCGGAAAGCACCCACTTCACCGGTGAGAAAGAACTGCACTATACCCGTCTGGCTGCAAGCATCGTTGGCGCGAAAGCGGTCACCGATGACCAGGCTGACTGGGATACAGATGCAGAAGTGTTGGCGTTCCTGAACGCTGACGTTGCGGCTGCCGGAAATACGGTTGACCAGTTCGCACTGTCCGAGCTGACCATCACCCGTACCGATGGCGCGGATGCCGACGCTGGTAAGAAAATTATCAAAGTCGACATCAAAGATGGTCACATCAAGTTCCTCGCCGGAACCCTGGCGACCTACACCATTACGCAAGAAATCACTAAAACTGACCTCAGCACTACTGACGGTGAGCTCAACGGTTTCTCCGCTTCTTAATGGTTTAAAACTCGGGAGGGCCTTAGGGTCTTCCCGCTTTTTATTTTGTTTACCTCATGGAGTGAAGTATGGCTAAGACGTTAGAAGAACTGTTTGTCGATATGATCAACGAAGTAAACCCAGACCTTGGGTTGTCGCTCGCGGACGTCACTTTCGGTGCGCCTTCCGAATACACCCCCACGGATTCTGGGGACACCCGCAACACGTCTTTGACCCTGACGGCCAAGGCGGACAGTGAACGGTTTACAGGTAGCAAAGCATACCATTATTTTCGGTTTAACTTCACCCATCCGAATGGGGCAGACACCCCAACGTTGACGACATCAGACTTACCAAGCTTGTGGGAGGACGATGCACAGGCGTTATCGGTGATCAACTTGATGTTACCGAACTACAAACTCAGTAGCAGCGAAATCACTGTGACGCGCGTGGTCGTGGACGATAAGAATACCGATATCCGCATCACGATTAACCCTAACCATCTGAAATGGCACGGGGTGTTTGTTACCCGTGTCGTTAACGAAGGGAAGATTAACTTGCAGTGGCGTAACGCCGAGTTAGGTGGATTCAGTTAAAAAGAAAAAGACCTACTACCCGATAACGGTAGTAGGTCAGTTTTATTTTACCGCTTACAGCAAGCCGTTCTCAGTCGCTACCGATTTAATACCGGTAAAGTCCTGTGCCTCGGCCAACGTGCGGATTTTGCGCTTAAGTTCAGTCATCGACGCAAACAGCTGGGCGTCACGCTCAACAATCGCCGCCAGTACCGCTTTACACGCTGCCAAATCGAAGTTATCGAGATGGTTGTTCTGTGCATCCACCCAATACTCCGGGGCAATGTCTGCCTGGATGTATTTGGCTAATGCCGAGCGTGATTTCTCATCGGCCTGCAACACCACACCCTGGAACATCAGGTTGGAGTGACGTTCCTCTTCGTACTTCTCAGCCAGTCGCGTATAGATAGGCTGAATCTCTTGATAGAGATAGTTTACCGTCGAGGTCAAGCCTTTGCGGATTTCATCCAGCGGCAGCTCCAGCACCTTCTCAATAAACTCTTTGGCCTTACGCAACGTGAACTGGGCTTCCGGTTCACTGAGGTCGTAGTCACGCAGCTTTTTCAAGGCTGCTTTATCGGACACCCCGTTTAACAGATGATAGTGAAGCAGAGTACAATACCCCTGCTTGGTCTCATCGTCTTTCGCCAGAATGTTAACATAGTTACCATGCCGGTCAATGGGGGTACCGAATTCGAAGTAACGGGCTTTTATCTCGTCATTACTAAGCATTCAGATTCTCCTGCTAACCCGAGGTCCATCAGCAGACCGAAGTCAACCAGTTGGAAGTGCTCAGACAGCTCCTCCCCCCAGATGAACTTCATCTTCTCTGCCAAGTCCCCGTTCTGTTCCTGGAAGACAAAGGTCTGGTGCATTTCTTCACCAAACGAATCGAACTGATGATTGGAGCGTAGGGCACGCACACGAATCCCAACGAGGTCAGCGGCGTCTGGATTCTCCGGGTCAGCCCAGTTTAACGCCAGACCAATCAGGTTATCCACATCCAGGTTCTGCGTAGAACGACGCAGGATTTCGATTTTGTGGCGCGGGAATTCCGCAACACGCTGTTCGAAGCCCGGATTACGCTTCTCCACTTGCTCAATGGAATTGTGGGTTTTCTCAACCCCGTCCAGCGGCAGAATGACGTTCAGCCCGAAGCGTACGCACAGACGACGCACTTCATCAGTGAACGCGTCCGGCTCCACAATAGCGTGGATGTTGTACATGCCGTGCTTTTGCATAAACGCGGCAACAAGGTGAAGATTACGCTTCGTAAAATTGTGAATCAGCAACGACTTCATTCGCTGGTGCTCCTAATTGGGTTTTCTCGGCTGCCTCTTTACGGGCACGTACACAGGACACGCAGTAGCATTGTGACCTGTCGTTCAGATCGGTATAACGGGTGGTACCGGTTTTCTGGTAGAAGTATTCCGCAACCAGCAGTTTCGCGGTTGTCCAACCACACTGGCGACGTTCAGCGTGATAGGCTTTGCGGTCTTCCATCTCCCCGTCACCGTTCTCGTATGATGCCGCGGCACAACTACCACACGCGTGCTTCATCGGACAACCCAGGCAGGTTTCTGGGTAGTTGGTGTACTGTGTTTGGATTTCGTTCAACAACTTATTGTTGTCGATGTTCACGATTTCACGCCCGCGCAGTTCAGCGATGGCCTGACGGGTGGTGACCGTGGACATAAAGCGGTTACAGCCGTAAATCTTGCGGTCGAAGCCCAGGCAGGTCATGTGGGTTACGGTGCCGCAGAACGGACGGACGCGCTCCGGGTTCAGACGTGTTGCTTCGTCGTCCAGGAGCTTTTGACGCCAGTCCGGGTCCCAAGTGGCCATAAAGTCCAGGCCGTCCGGGAAGATGTGAGTCAGACGGTTACGTGGGTCTTTCTCGAAACCTTTCTCAAACCAGTAGTCAATCACGTCCATCATCTGGAGTGCAATTGACATCGCCATGGTACGTGGCAGAATGTCTTCGTACGTCACGTTACCCGAGATGGTACCACCGCCGGTGACATCCATCAGGTGCTTCATGGACTCAGCGTACTTCGGCAGGGTTTCAGAGGTAAAGGTTGCCTTGATACCCAGCTCCAGGATACCGACCGATTTCAGGTAGTTATACCCGCGCATGGCTTTTTCGTACGACCCTTCACGCGTGGTGGTGAAGATACGGTAACGGTCGTGAACTTCTGGCAGGCCATCGATAGACACACCGATGGACAGCTTGTCACGCCAGCGCTCGATAATCTCACGGTTCAGTGGCTTATCGAACAATGTCCCGTTAGTCGAGATAGAGAAGATGACATCGCGGTTATCACGCTTCGCCAGTTCTTCAGCCGTTTCAAACACCGCTTTCAGAATCTTCGGCTGCATCATCGGCTCACCACCGATAATGTCAATGATAACTTCGACGTTGGTCAAGTGACGATCGCGGTCGAAACACGCATGAATGAAGTCTACTGCGTCATCGACTTTATTGTTACGCGGATATTTACGCTCGTAGCAATATTCACAGTCGAGGTTACAGGAGAGGTTGGTCACCACCTGGTAGGTTTTGGTGATTTTAGGCTCTTGAGCCGGTGCTTTAGTATCACGCATTGCGATTTAACCCCGCTTGCACTACACGATTGATATACTGGTAAGCGTCGTACCCGATAACTTCGGCCAGACGATTACACCCTGAGCTAAGCACATCGAGCGCATTGTCAGACTGGTCAAACGTGGCGTCGGATTTTACCCACACCAGATTGCTACAGTCATCACAATGTTGGCTGAAGAACTTATTGATGCTCAGCGTCTGATGGAACCCGTTAAGGTTGTTCAGCTCAGTCAACTGGTCGTGCATTTTGTTGTACCCGTACATGAAGTTCATGACGAGATCCTGGTTCAGCGGCTTAGGCATGAAGTTATCAAACATCACGCGGTAGCCGTTGAACTTGTAATGGTACAACGCTTCGTGGAGTTTCAGCAGGTCGAGGAACCAGTGTTTCGGTGCCAGTTGGGCACGCGTAATCACCGACCACAACGTGATGTTGTCCAGTGCGTCAAACACTTCGAAAGCATCGTAGCGACGCTCCTCAGCGATACGCAGTAACGGACGCTCGGATTCCGCATAGCCGTCAAACGAGACGAAAATGCGATCCATTTGCTTAAGCACCGGCAACTGGGCCGGGGTCAGTCGCAGACCGTTGGTGTACATTTCATGCTGTAAGTGCGGGTAGCGCTCTTTCAGTTCAGCCATGAAATCCTGGATTTTGTTGATGGCCAGTAACGGCTCACCCCCAGTCCAGTTAATCTGCTGAATAGTCGGATGGGCTTCCAGCGTTTCAAACAGCTTCTCTCTTTGGACGTCGCGCGCACTGTCTTTGACGTCCATATACCCAACACCGCCACAGAAACTACAATCTAAATTGCACTTCGAGGTGGTGACTATCGACAGCTCCATTGGAGTTGACGAAGGGTCGCGACGAATAGCCGACACAGCTTCTTCACTCATTGCAGGTTTACTCCAGTTATTCGAACGTCAGCTTGAACAGCGGGTCATCTTTGATGTCCACACCCGTCTTTAACACAAACGGCGAGTTGTAGGCATCGAGGATCTGGTTCAGAATTGCCTGACGAGCATTCACGCGCTGTAAGTCATCTAATGTGACTGTGCGAGCACGGAAGGCAGACACGACAGTTTTTTCTTCGTCTGTCAGGTCTACTTTAGTCAGCAGGAACGCTACCAGTTTGTTCAGGTCTGCTTCGGTAGAAGGTGATTCGCCGAACTTGGCCTGCACCAGGTACTGCATCCATGGCTTGCGGATACGCTTGGTGATTTCATGTTCGTCGAAAATGGCTTCGAATTGTTTTGCTTCCGGGTTCCAGATGAACTTGTAGCTGTAGGCCAGCAAGTCCAACATGTTGGTAATCCCGTGCTTTTCAAAGCCAACAATTGGGTAATACTCTTCAACACCGGTGTAATGCTCGGTGTCTTTTGTCACCTGCGTATACCAGCCCGGCATAGAACCCATATAGTCCCAGCTCCATTCACGACGCGCCATCGGTTTCAGGTCGCTTTCAGCAAACGGAATCAGGAACATTTCCAGGTCAACCACCTGGTTCAGTACAGCGTCGCTCAGGAAATACTTCCCGTCGACCAGACGACCCCACACGTCCTGCTCACCGGCAGTGATGTGGATGTGTTGCACCGTATGGCCCGCCAGTTCGTAAGTTGCTTCTACCGTGTAACTTTTCGGATTAGCAATCTCACGACCACGCACCTTCGGCCACTCCCCCGGTAACTGGCTAATCAGGCGCACTTCGTCGAGCAGGTGGTATTTCACGCTGTCGTAGATGCTGATTTGCAGTGGGAAGTTTTGCGTTGTTTTAAACGCAAGGTGTAGATCGTTCTTCATTTAAATAGTCCCCTTATCGGTTCCCCGCTCCGTGACTACAGCCACCGCTACACGTCCAGCTGCATGACCCACCACAGTTGTAGTGCGACAGTGGCAGTCCTGCAAGGTTATTGGTGCTACTAACAATCCCCTGCGTTGCGATAAAGTTATTCGCATCGGAGGTTTTGATGTAGCCCTCAACTTGCACCATTCGGTCACGAATGTTTTTTAGTGAAATCACACTAACCCCCCAATTCGTAAAAAGTTAAATGGGGCATCGGGTCTTAACGCATTGGTCCGGAACAACCAGAACAACCGGAGCAGCTGGAAGAACAGGAAGACGAACAGCCTGTTGAGCAGGTACCGGAGCAACCATTTGCACAGCCACCTGAACATGCACCAGAACACCCTGTACATGTTGAAGAACAGCCAGACGTACAGCTGGCAGAACAGCTTGCCCCACACGTTCCCGATGCGGAACCCGAACACCCGCCTGAACAGGATGAACACGTCCAACTACACGTACCGCCGCAGTCATAGTGCGCCCGCGGTTGACCGCCAAATAAGTTGGAGTTGTTTGTGGCTTTGTTACGGATGTAACTTTGCACGCCCGCTGCGGTCTTTAACGCGTTGGCGTCGATAACATTCAGACGATTCTGAATATCTTTAAGGTTGATAGCCATGTTGTCTCCTACTACGGCCCAGAGCAGCCAGAACAGCCAGTGCAGCTCGATGAGCACGATCCAGAGCACCCGCTACATTTACCCGAGCAGCCGCCAGAGCAACTACCTGAACAACCTGAGCAACCCGAACACCCGGTAGAACACCCGCCCGTACAACTGCCTGTACATGTCGACGTACATGTACCTGAGCAACTGGTACAACTTGCCGAACAACCGTTAGAGCACGACCAGCTACACGTTCCGCCACAGTCCAACTGTCCCGGTGTCCATCCAGCGAAGCGGTCTTGGGCGTTATTCGCCTGTGCCGCTACCTGACCATCAACACGGGGGCCGGTGGCGTAATTGCTCTCCACAGTTTGCAGGCGGTCGCGTATGTTTTTAAGTGAGATTGCCATACGTTTCCTTTAAGAATAAAAAAGAGGACTCTGCCATATAGACAGGTCCTCGTGTTTTTAAAAAGTTTATCGTGTACCGGCTTCGGCTTGTACGTCGTCGCGAGTGGTGAGACTGTTGTTGACGTGTACCGCGGCCTGTACCACACCGCCATACGTTTTGTGCAGGTAGTTCGGGTGCGGGTTGTCTGCCGCAACGTGGTTTGCCAGGTTTTGGTTCGCCTGAGAAATCGCGTTGGTGTTATTGGTAACACGGGTATTGAGTGCGGTAATCTGGGATTGCAGGTTGTCGAACTTCTGTTGGAAGTCCTGGCCTTGCGATTCCAAATCCGCCACACGTTGGGTTAACCCGTTAACCAGCGACTGCAGATCGTTGACCATCTTTTGCAGTTGCAGTACCAGCGAGTTGAGGTTTGCCAAAGCAAGCGACATCTTCTGGTAGTTCTGCGCCACCACGTTGAGCTGGTCGTTCCAGGCTACCAGTGATTGCACCACCGCATCGATACGGGCACCCAGAGCCGTATCTGCAGTTTTCAGGCCGTTGATATCCTGAATAGTCGCATCAATCGCAGATTGCACGCCTGCAATCAAAGCACGAATCTCGGTTTCGGTCAGGCCGTTAGCCTGGTGAATATCGAGTTTGTGCACATTGCCCTGGGCATTAACGTGGGCGTTCAGGGCATCGAGGAAGTCTTGCTTCAACCCGTCGATGATGGCTTTGATTTGTTCCAGCTGTACTGCCGAGCCGGAGTTAATCGCATCCTTAATCCCTGAGAGCACCGTGATGATGAATTCGAACCCGTAGATGTCACCCACGTCTTTAAACGTCGGAGCAGACGGGAACGTATCCGGCACGTTGCGCAGGTCTTTGAAATCTACCGTACGGTCTTCGAGTTTCAGCTCTTTAATAGCTTGCTCGATGGCCACTACGTTGGCAGACTGCGGCCCACCGATGACTTGGGCAGCGACGGTAATAGAGGTAGGGATTGCCGAGTTGGTAACCACCACCGCCATAACGACTTCACGGCCTTTGGTGAGCTTCTCATACGCCGGGTGCAGGAAGACCAACTCGTAGTCTGTCCCGCGTTTGTACAGCGTGCCAGGTTTGTTACTGGCATACATCTTAAATGTATCTGCGTAAAACGGGCCCGCCGGGAATGCAAAGGCACGGTTGACTTTACCCGAGCCCAACGTAATCGGTCGGGTAACGGCGTTAGAAGTCAGCGTGCCCCTGAGGTCAAGCGGGTACTGAAAAACAATATCGGCCATGGCCAGAACTCCTTTGATTGGGGCGTCCGTGCCCCACAGCGCTGTTAAGACTTGAACATAAGATTGACCTGAATCTCATCGAGGTCAACCAGTGCACCGCCCGCAGCATATTCACACGCCACCGACAACGTCAGTGTCCCCGCATCATAACTCGCCTGGTATGGCGGGTTAAGCCCATCATTACCAGCATGTATCACGACAGCCGGTTCAGATGGCAGATTTGGAATCACCAGTTCGCGTGCCACTCTCACCACCCCGCCTCCGTTCAACTCGCTGGATGCGTAGATAAGGAATGGGGTATCGACATCTGTTTGACGGAACACCGTACCGGTTGCGTCCTCTACCACTTGCATGGAAAGGATTTTATTTCCCAGCGACTGGTATTGCGCGGCGGTCAGTTGTACGGACATGTGCATCACGTACTCCATCCCGGCTGCTAAACCAGAACCCACGATATTTACAAGGTCATTGCCGGTATTAAACGTCATTTCCGACGACTGGCTAGTAGCCGCTGAATTCAAGCAGTATTTGAAACTGCTGATTCCATTTGGCACTGCATATCGCTGACTGATCATCTTGCTGGCGTCACCCACATTGCCTGGAACGGTAAAGCGCAGCTGCGCCACCGCAGTATAGGTTTCCCCGGATACCACTGGCGACATCTGTGCCCCAATCCATTTCATGTTAAAGCTGGCCGCTTTTGCGTTATCCCCGGATACAGCTGCGGTTTCCGTGGGGTTCTTCAACCAGAAGCGGCGAGCAACGTTCTGGAAGTGTTCCCACTTGGTGACAGCAAAACCTGCAAACCGCTTCTGAATCGGTAAAGCGGAGCGCAGTTGACGCTCGATACCTTTATACAGCTCCTGACCATCTGCATACCCAGCCACCCCAAGACCAGGGGTAGAGAGCGCAACCCGTTTCAACAGACCCATCGAACCCACACGCGATTCACGCGCCGCCGAAACATCGTGACGGTACGCAACCCCTGCGTGTTCTTCAAGCTGTTTCACCTGGCCCAGACGCTTCACCTGCTGGATATCCTGCCCCGTAATTCGGTTAGCATCCGTTGTCACCCAACCCACGTACAGCAAACTGTCTGTGTCGGGATGACGCACGGTGTCCATCAGATAACTCGCGGTACCGTTAACCACCTGAGCGTGCAGATAGAAAGTCCGATTGGCGTGTGCCGTTGGGTAAGCATCACTGAGGTCAATCGACCAGGTCGGGAGTGTATAGCTGGCACTACCGAACGACAGCTCCACTTCTTCCGTCAGATAGAGAATCCACCCTTCGGCAGTCTCCACCCCAGCCAAAATAACCGCTTGCGGTGAAGCCGTGGTCACAAAGGTAGGGTCAGCAACGAAGTTTGCCAGCGTATACGCATCCCCGGAACAGAACACACGGTCTGCTTTCGAATAAATGCGCGCGACACTATTCCAGCTGCCAGCACCCATGTAGACCACAGACTCTGGCGTGTGTGACGGAGCCATACGACGCAGTGCCGTTTTCCCTGCCACTTTTGTCCACGTCCCGCTACTGTAACGCAACCCTGCCGCATAACCGACCGATGCCAAATCCCCAATCAGGCGCAGCCCTAACGTGTACGGTAACCAGATAGCAAAATCGGTTCCGTTAGTGGAGGCCATAATCGGCTGACCCACACGTTTGGTTTTCCCACCGGTAATCTCTCCCAACATCGCGTAGTTCAGACCGTAGTCCAGGTTGTTGAAGAAATCGAGCAGGTTTACTGCTGCCGTCGGGAACGATACATTGCCACCGGAAATGGTTGGCGTCATTGTGAAGTAATAGACGTCAAGGATATTGACGTTGTTCACTACACGTTGTGCCGAGACCTGAATCAGCGTCAATGGATGCGCCGTACCAATACCCATAAACCAGACAGCAAACAGCGCTTTCCCGGCCTGATTAGCGGCATTGATGTATTCCGATGCGTACCCGTTTGCGGCCCCTGTCGGTGCCCCGTCCAGAATAGATTGCTTCATCTTATTCCATTCGGTTTGCGTCAGGTTCAACCGGTCAGCTGCCAAGGCAAAGTTACCCGGTACGTTCTTGTACGGGAAAGACTCAGGTCCCGTACAGTACCAGCCATTCAGCACACCCACGCCTTGAGACGGCGTCAGCATCAACGGGATGTTGCTCAACTGTTCATAGAGGGTGCTATCTACTACACGCCGCGCGTTGTCCGGGCCGTAGCCGCTGTAGCCTGCCACGTTATACGGTTTGTTCGGGTCAACTTCAACCTCGATTGCTGTCCGTGTACGTGGGTCAGATAGCCACAACAGATTCGAACCACCCAACCCTAACGGATACGACATCCCAGTGGAGTAAACAGACCCACGCCCCTGGTTTAACGTTGCCGCACTGTTTTGGGTGGCATCGGCAAACGCGGTATAGTCGTAGCGCAGGAAATCGTACAAGGATTTCCCTTTGGCAGGCCGGATAGCAATCCCTGGCATCTGGTCAGCATCACCTGCCAGCCACTGCGACACCACTACATCATTTACTACCGTCGCGAACGTGCGGTTGTTTGCCACACCACCGTGCCATTTGCCTTGGGTAAATCCATCAAACGTACCGTCGGCATATTTCACGGTTGTGACATCAGCAACCAGCGGGAAACGCTGCGGACATTCCAGCGTGACGGTGTTCGCTTCGGTATCCAGTACAAAACTGGTTTGCCATTGGCTGAAATTCAATACGTCACCGTTAGGTGCAGCGAACCACATTGTTGGGGTATGGTTAACGCGCACCTTACCTTCGCTGACCCCGTACATGTGGTTGGCTTCTGGCCCATGTACGAAGTTAGTGGCGTTCACCCATTTCGCTGCCGCCTCTGGCGTCAAATAGGTGACGAACGGGCCTGTTTGCGAGGCTGCTGTTTTCTGGCCGTAACGAATCATCAGGTTATCACCCGACATCCCGTTTTCACCGGTCAGTATCACGCGTTCAAACATTACCGTGGCATTGGCAACGTCCGCGGCTTTCAGTTTCCATGCCGCAACAGAATACTGCGCGTTTGTCAGCACGTTACGCAGCAAGAACACATTGGTGCCTACCGCGACGATATCATCCGTGGACACATTCGGCACAAACTCAGCCGTGGTAACGTCTGTCCCGTTACCGTTACGGTAGTCCGGGAAATTAACCTGAGACACCGCGGTGTGTTTCGCGTGATCCATCGACCCGTTGAACAACACCAGATAACGCTTACCATCCGACCCCAGACACACCGCACCGTCAGTACCGGTAATCAGAATCGCCACCAGAGACACACCAGGGAACTTGCTCATACCCGCAGGCATATACTTCACCGACGTCTGTTGCACGTTGGTCAGTTTCTGGTCGTTGGTGATGTCAGCATACGCGTAGTAAATCGCTTCACTACCCGCTATCCCGTTACTGCCGTTACGCAGGGAATAGAGACGCCCTTGCTGATATCCGATTAACCCTTTCTGGTAGGTCTGGTTTTTGGTGAAGCCGGAATAGTTCCCCATTGCTGGAATCGGTAAGAACCCGCCATTACCAAACTTCGCCCCTGGAACTGTCCAGGCAGGCAGCAACGTGTTGATTTTGTCGCTGAGCTGGTCAATCTTCTGATCCAGTAAGAAGCCCTGACGTGACGTCACGACTTTATCATCCGTCGTATCAATCGCATCCCAGATTTTCAGCAGGCCACTGGCGGTGGTTGAGCCATACGGAACATTGTCGAGGTCGGCAATGGTGTGCGTGTGGTCACTTTTCGCTTTCGTGGCGAGGGCAGCGGTCAATGCTTTAGTAACCGGCTTTTCCAGTGGTGTGGTGTTGTCCATCTTGTCCACACCAAAATCCGCTTTGGTCAGTGTCAGTACCTGATTACCGCTGGCGTCTTTCACGAAGCGTTTGCCGTTGATGCTGTAAGTGTCGTCCACATACAGGTCAAGTTTGGCTTTCAGGTCGGTAACCGCTTTCTGCGAGATGGCTGCACCGGTGGCCACGGAGTTAGAGATGTTCGTGATGGAGAACAGACCCGCCACTGCGTTGGTTGCGGTGGGCAACTCGACGTTCATGTACACCGGGTTGGTTTGCTTACCGCTACCGTAAATCTTGAGCGTGTCGCTGGATTTAAAGTAGGCATTGGCAGGCAACAGTTTAACCGCGGTCAAATACATCCCGACCATCTCCGGCGTTACCAGGAACACCGAGTTAAAGACCGGGGCCAACACATCCATGCTGTAACCGCCCCACTTATCCCCAGCTTTCCCCGAATGCACCCACAGGGTATTGAGGCCCGCCGAAAACTCCACCCCGATACCGGTGTCGTTGTTGTCCTGGTCGGCTTTTAATACCAGCGGCTTTGGTGAGGTGATAATGAATTTCTCACCTTTCAGGCTAATGAGGTGGCCCGCGGTGGTCTGGAACGTAATCGCGTCGTTGTTGAGAACACGCAGACGCCCCAGCAAATCCCCCAGGGTGTTATCCATTAACAGATCAACGTGAGCCTGGGAAATCCCCGATGTCGACATCAGGTTAACGAGCTCAGCCAACGTACGACCAAACGCTCTGGTAGCATCAACCGCTTTACCGACAACCGGCAACGCACCCACGTCGGTCGTGGTATAGCCGTGCGCATTGCTTTTCAGGTGATGCTGATACATCTCCTGCTCAAACACCGTGTTACCGTTCTGATAGATCATATCCGTCAGTTCAGTAAACGCCGTATCCAGGTCACTGGCACGGGCCAGAATCCCTACGCGAATATCTTCGATGGCTTTTACCACTTCATCGCGCAGAATAGCTTCTTCGATGTTTTCTGGCGGGTCAATCGGGGAAATCACCGGTGCGTATTTCATCAACTCTGACCAGTCCACGTTACGTGGGTCTTTCAGGTCAGTGCGCACCAGGTATTTACCAATCTCTGACTGCGGCAGACGATACTGACGGCCAACAGACAGGATTTCATAATCGACTTCGGTGGCTGTCAGTAGGATGAAGCCCCCGTAGATTTGGTCTTGCTCAGCTTCGGCCAGCTCTTTGAAATAGTAACCGAGATAATAATCCAGACCCTCGATAAGGGTACGTTTACCGCCAGGTGCAGTTGCATCCTTAACAGTAAGTTTCAGCCCAATGCGGTAGAAAGGACCTTCGGCAGGAATCACCGCATTGTATTTATTCGGGTACGTTGCGGTCTTGAGCGTACCGTTAAACTGCGCCGCATCTTCTCTCGGCATTGCAAAGACTCCTACTTTGAAATAAAACGGATACCCCACCCCGAAGGGTGGGGTTACCTACGGACGGGTGACGTCCGCAGACGTTCCGTCCTAAGAGGACCACTCACCTAGTTTGTTGCCATCGGCAGCCTGCTCACGCTTCAGCTCAGACAACACCCACAGCCAGGCTGTAGAGGTGAGGTGGAAGGGGTTACGCTTCTCCGCCACAAATTGCGGGCTGGCGGAGCGAATCTCCCACGCAGAGTCTTCCGTTAACGTTGTGATAACGGTACCACTGCTGTCTTTCAACGGCAGGCTTAAAGAGAAGTTTAGCGCTTCTCCGCTCGCCGTATCTGCAGGTTTAAACCACAGATACACCGCTTGTCCTGCGGCAAGGTTTGTTGCAGTTAACGCGACACGCTGATCCGACGCCAGCGCCACCCAGCTATTAGCGCTGCCGGGGTCAGGGATACGTGAACCGAGAATAACACCCCCGGCCATGTGTGGCCCTTTCAACGTACCGTCCATCGATGCAATGGCTTTCGCTGTTGCTTTATCCGGATACCAGCACAGCAAGATAGGGTCGCGGAATCGCATTGGGGCAACGCCCGCTGCAGCCGCTTTGGCCACTGTCCAGTTGTTGGGCAGTTTGTTTGACGGGAACAACAACGAACCACGCACCGCACGCGACGAGTGGAACGGTAAGCCCAATTGTCCACGATGTGACAGCTCAGCATTACCTTGGCCACAGGGCACACTCACCCACTCTGTCAGTTCCCAGTTCACTGGTTCGCCGTACGTAACAGGGTCAACAGTCTTGAGACCGTATTCCATGTCACGACTACTGTCAATACGACGTTCCAGGTTGCTGTCAACGTACGCCTCAAACAGCGAGCGCAGATACTGGTATTTATCCAGATTCAACGCTGCCACGTTCGGGTTCATTAACGCCGGACCCACTCGCAGACGTTCACTTTTGGCCAGGCTGTTAAGTCGAACACCAATCCCTTCCCCAATAAAGTAGGAAAGAAGGTCGATGGGCAACTTAAGCTCGACCTGTTGTTCCCGCACCGCGACCATGCCCGGCTGTCCACACAACACAGACAACCGCAGAACCTCGGTGTTAACGTTATAGCGATAACGTACCGCCCAACGTGGAGAGAACGTGCCAGTAAAGGGCGCATTCACTCCCAGGTCAACATAATCGAGACAATCCCCCGTCGGAATCCAGGTATTCGATAACATCGTCAGAGTAATTCCGCGGGTGATTTCAAACTCGTCCACCATCGGAATACCTGACGTGCTCACCGCGTCATTGGTCACCTGCTGTGTCCGGGAAAGTATCCCGTAATAGCATTTGAAATCGCTGAGTGAGATACGCAACGTCTTGTTACAACCCGGTATGTTGTTTCGGGCACTGAGAAGCACCAAACTCGGTTCTTCCGCATGAGCCACAGCCGCCGCAGTGTTCTCAATGTCGATAATCATCCCGCCTTCGAACGTTGGCGCATTGCCTTCTTTCGGGTTAAACGGGGTGAACCAACACATCGGGTGACTGTTTTCATTCGAGAACCAGGCCAGGATATCTGACTTGTTGTTCCCGGTATGGTACCAGTCAATCATCCCACGCGTGCCGTAGAACAGGTTACCGAGGTTGTTGCTACTGTAGTGCTTCACCATGCCGTAAGTAAACGGTTCGGGTTGCACCTTCGCCAGCATCTTAAAGCGTGGGTTATCCGAGAACGCCCAGTCACTCGCTTTCACACTGTGGGCATGTTTCACCCCAATGTGTGCCTTTACCTCTTCCGATGGCCCAAAGTCAAACATCGTATCGAACGACACGGTCGACTGACTGCCTGGGGAGGCTGGTAAATCGATGTAGCCAATAAAGCCACGTTCAATATCCAGGTCTTGCGACAGGATAGGCTCTGCGCGCGAATACAACGACGTCGTCAGCATGTTCACGTACAGGTAATGACGCAGACCCCCTGGCTTCGTGACGAACTCCTGCAAGTATTCCAGTTTGGTCTGGGTACCGGAGAAGTATAAAGGATACAAGTCGTCGTAGATGTCGAATTGTAGTGCAGCGGCTTTGGCTGTGTCGTTACACTCAGCCTTAATCGCGATACAGTGCTCATCCACACCCAACGGTGGTTCTGCCACTACATACAGCGGAGACGCACCCGTTGCCACTTGCTCACCGTTTAAGTACACGGTGATTTTCCCGCCACCCGCCACGTAAATCTTGAACGCCCCGGTTGCGGTTTTCAGACGCAACTTCGCCAGCACAGACACGACCGACAAATCACCCATACCGTTTAGCGTCTTACCGATCTGTTTCCCTTGAATCGGGAACGGTGGTTGTTCGGTGAGGCCAGTAAAGGATAGTCCTGCCCCGGTGTTGATAACCGCGTTTGGCCAGGTCTCCTCCATCTGGTTGTCAGGCGAGAACCAGTTGAACATCGGCGTGGTTTGCAAGTCAATCGTCCCGGATACCACACCCTCTTTACGGGTACCCGCATCCAGGTAGAAGTAACGCAAATCCGTCACCGATAAGCGGTAGGTATTCAACGTCCAGGTCGAGGCTTTCACCGCAGTAAAGTCGGTGACAGTACCTGACTTGGCATTGGCCAACGCTGCCGCGACCACTTCCAGACGATCACTTAATGCTTTCAACACAGACGGCGTTACACCACGACCTGTCGCTAACCCTGCCTGGTTTTTGGAATAACGTCCAATCCCCTGCACCTGTTGCGACGCTTCGTAGATATTCAACTCAGACCAGTCATGGTGGTGACCAGACGGACTCAGCTCCGTTAGTGCTTCGGACAGGTCATCGGACAACGGCTTATCGATGTCGGCGATGTTTGACGCGTTCCCAAGACCCAGGTCTGTTTTGGTCAGTGTACGGCTACCGTCATCCATGGCTTTGTTGTTCAGCAACGTGGACTTTAACACGTAACCGCCCATATCCGCTTCATATCCGGTTAACGAATCCGGCGTAGAAGCAACACCGCTGGTTTCCGTACCTGGCCCTTTCTTCAACTTCGCCACACCTTTGACAGTGGTGGTTGCCGAAGCAGGTGTAACTGTGCCACTGATTGGGTCAGCCTTGGAGCCTTTGCCAGTAAAGGTCACACCGTTACGACCTTCGATATAAATCTTGGTGTCGTCCGGGTCGCTACCAGAACCGTTATCGCCAGGGTCTTGCTGGTACTCACGCAATGCTGTGGTGGTCAGTAACGTCACTCCATTCAGGGTCAGTTTGTCCATCCCCAACGCAGAACCTGTAGACTCGATACGCAGCGTGTTGGTTCCCGCCTTCCACTCCATAAAGCGTGTGGTGGAATCCCCGCTCACATACCCTGCCGCCAACACAATCGAGCCGTTAGACTTTAACGTGAACGCATCGGTTGAGAACACGATTTCCGATTCTCCGGCAGGGGAACGGAACAATGCCCGTGTGCCGGAGATAGTCGCGTTAAATACCCCTTTGGCATCTTTCGATACCCATTTCGAGATGTACTTGTCGATATCGGCTTGCTGCAATCCCAACGCACGAATTTCTGCCGTCAGGGTACGCAACGTCTTTCCGTATGCCAGGAAGGTATCTGGCGTTTTCAGGTTAACCGGATGTGCCCCATTCTGCGCAACGGTAGTCTGGTGCGGGTTAGTGGCATTAACGTGGCCAGGGAAGTTAAAGGCTGCGATATCCGCAGCCATGGCTTCCACTTCGAGTTTCAATGCAGCGAGCTTCTCACGAATCAAATCGTTCGCGGCACCGGCATCGAGTTCCACATCATGTACCGCCGACGCCAGAAACTTCTTGTTGAGCATATCTGCCCAAGAGGTGGCCGCAGGTGTTGGCGGGTACAACGACGGACGATGGTCTAACTGCAAGAAATCTGCACTGGTCGGGTTGTTGATGTACTTAACCAGTTCATCAAGAATCTCAACGAACCCATCGTAGAACGTACCCCCGAGCATTTGCCCTGTAAATGTCACCAGTCCTTTGATGTCAGGGTTAATCAGGTGCACCCCGCAAAACACTGGGGCCGCTACCGAGTCATCCAACGCGGTCAGGGCGTATTCCAGCTCGTAGTCCGTACCGCGGGTCAGCGGTGTAGAACTGCCAGGCTGTTGTACGACCAGACCGTCGAAGAACGGGGCATGGTCTAAGACCACGACCCGATCGTTACTGTTGTCGGACTCGATGACACGTTCCTCAGTGAAGCGATTCTCGGTACTGGTGCCCCGAGGATCGTAAGGATACGTTTTCATTCAGAGTTCTCCTTAATCGCGGAAGATTACCGCGCGGGCTAAATTGTTTTGACAAAACGCAATCACTCGGTCTTCGTTCACGTACGAGGGCAGCGGTAACGGATTCACAGCAGCCACTTGGGTGCGCTCTGCCTCAGCAAGGGTCATTGCCAAAGATGAGAGCGAGCTGTTCCCCCCGACGTAATTGAACTCCAGGAACCGCGCACGGTTCAGTACAGAGAAGTTCGCAATATAGTCGAGCAGCGTTGCATTATAGAAACGCTGATAAGTGGTGGATGCCGGATAAGTTATTGCAGCCGTTGTGGTTGCACCATACAGACCGCCTAATCCGTGATGGATTGGGAGTGTGGCGTCAGTCCACAGCGCACTAAGGTCGATGTAGTCCGGGCGAATACGGTTGGTCAGGTCGATAGTCTGTGTAGTACCGGCTGCACGGGCAGTGCACACGACGTTTTTGGTGGCTTCCCCTAAGGTGATCACCACGTCGTGGATAAGCCCGGCTAACGTCACCACACAGGTCAGGGTCATCGTGCCATCGGTAGCCCGATTGCTGCTAAAGGACACACTCGGTGACAACGCCGCCCAAGTCGACGCTGAGCCCCCAATCTTCGTTGGCGTAAACCCAATCACCACGTTACGCCCCGCCCCGAAATTAATTCCGAGGCCAGCATAACAGAACGCCCCATTACTGTCCGTAATACGTGAACCCCGGCACAACAGAATAGAGATGCGGTTAAAGAACGTGGTCTCATCCTGCCACCCTGCCACGATAGATTCGAGGAGTGTGTCGGTGCCAGCATCCGTCGGAATCCAGGTATGCTGAATCCCTGCGTTACGGTGCAGTGGGAAGGTGTGGTGAATAAAGCGGTAATCGTTTACCGTTACGCCATCCGGGTCAAACGACCAACGTGCATTCTGGCCATCGTACTGCATTTTCGACATAGGCCAATACTGGTCAGCCAACGCCATACGCCAGTCTGCTTCACCACGCACGTTTGACGGTACGCCAGAGGCCCAAACCGGACCCCCTTTCCCATACCCTCCCGTGTAGCCAAATTCACTCATGGTCAGGGTACGTTTGATGTGGGCATTATCGTCCTCGAGGTGTTCTTCGAGTTCACGGAAAGCGCCCAGGCGGGTCACGTTGTGAATCTCAGCCACATCAATCCCGTCTTCCGAGGTGTCGATGCTGCCGACTTTCGTCATCGTGTCGGTTTCCGCCGTGTTCGGGTTGGCGAGAATAACATACTTCGCTGTCTCCCCGACAATATCGACGAAAACGCCAAACGTGGTGTCTTCATACGCGTTCGGGAACAGCTCCGTGAGGTTGAGGGTGGTAAGCGGTACGTTGTACTCCTGCCCCACGAAGTAGGTTTCAGCAGCCAATGTGACCATCCAACCGGTCGTTTGAATACCGTTTTGAATTTGGTCATTGCCAGGTACCCCGAAGCGAATGATATCGATAGCCGCGCCTGAGTCCAGACCCTTTGCCACTCCCTCGAGTTGAGTAATAGTGGTAGTCTGGTCAATCACGACGGAACCGTCCAACGCCAACGCGGCATCGTCTACAGCCAAGCCGTATTGGATAAGACCGAACTGGGTAGCCGTGGCGGCTTTCACCCCAAAGGCGGCTGCAGGGTGCGTGTGACCGACCACCGCATATTTGTCGAGTTCCGCTTGCTGGAGCGTGGACACCTGCAAATCAGCATCTGAGGTATTCGCCACTTTATCCAGATTGAACGTCAGCTTATCAATGTACACCGAGCTTGTAAGCGGCAGGTCATTGATGTATGCTTTTACCTTTTCCAGTTTACCGGTAAAGGCCGCATCCAGTTTAGCAATCAGCGCCGGGGTGGCAGCCAGGTCTTCGGCTTGACCGAAGTCGGTCGCCAGAGAGCGCATCGCTAACAAGTTAACGTCGGTCGCCGTCGGTGGTACAAAGGTACAGACAAACGGCACAGACTGAATCCCGTTACCGTTGATTTGCATCGTGGTCGTCGGGGTACCGTAGAACAGCCCATCGCCACCGCCCGTGTTGCCCGGCAAGTACGGGGCAACTGTGGTTGGGTCAAGCAACTTCTTACCGTTCCAAAGCAACCCGCGGGAGTCTGGATACAGAATAAGTTGGTTTGCCCCGCCCTGGAAAGTGATTGGGTTATTCCCGGCATTGATGGTTTGCGAGTCACGGCCCAGGAAACGAATCGCTTTCGGGTCTACCGTGAACTGTGCACCCACCCCACCTGTTTCGGTTGCTGTTAAAGCAGACGATACTGACGTTAAGCCGGGTTTGGTGCCAAACGTACCATTAATGGTTTGTGTGGTACCGGCGTTACGAAGAAGCTTGTTCGCCAACGATGCCAATTTCGGCAACAGGTTATTGACATAGTCTGCCAACTGTGCCTGGGTCTTGCCGTAAGCAAGCGTCGAGTCAGACGCAATCCCGTTCAACTCTAACGCCCGGATTGCACCCCAGGAATCCCCGTGCGGGTTATCCTTGCGAGTAACGTGAGCGTGGGCTGGGGCATCATCGTAGAGCTTCCGAACGATGTTGTGGTATTTCACCATTAGCTGGTAGACGTCGTTTTGCACATCCACCGATAGGTCAATACCAGGGAAGGATTTGAACGTCACCGAATCCCCGACACGTCCTGAGAGATTCAGGCGAGTTTCGGTTGGGTTCAGGAAGTTCGTTTGCAACTGATACGTATTGAACACGGTCAGCACGTCGCTTGGCGGGGCCGATACATCCAGCGTAAACGTACCCAAAACAGCGTTGTTTTGTTTTAGGGTAAACGTCACCAGTTTACCGGCGCGTTCAACACGAACGGTAAACGGCTGAGCAAACTTGGTCAGCGCAAACGGGAACAGCACCAGGTTGTAGTCTTTCTGCGTGGTTTGCTCGGTGTGCAAATACACACGCCATGCTTTGTCAGTCATGCTGTAGTCAAACCAGACTTCCTGCACCCCCACGCCTTTGGTGATGTTCTTTAAAGCCATCCAACCCAGATTCGGCAACCCTGTCCACGTCTGATACCCTTTCAGGTCGAACAGGAACTCCGCAACATAGTTGCCCACTTGCCCCGGAATATCCCAACGTGACTGAGAAAGTGTTACCCGTGTGCCGTGGGCCACCGTGGTCTCTTGGTTGAAAGTAAATTTCCCCATATTGTCGTAGTCAAGACGATCGGTAAATGCGTTCGTCGTGACCGGATACAGGTTATTAGTGACCGGGTTAGGGAGGTTGATGACTTGGCTGATTTTCTTGCCGATAGCAACAATCGCATTCATCAGCTCCAGTTCGCCGCTCCATTTCTCACGGTCAAACTGAATGTCTACCGGCGGGAAATAGACCTCACCGACGACTTGCTCCCACTGGCATGTCGTTGGGAACACATCCGCATTGGCTGTACGTTCCGCAGTAATCTGTGCCTGGGTAGCTATAGCGTTACCCACAGCGTGGTAATCTACGGTGAAGTCTTTGTAATACTTAGGGTTTGTTATCCAAATCATCCCGTGGGAGACGTAGCCTGTGCGCAACATAGCGGTCATGTACGGGTGAGTGATAACGTAGTCATCGCCTAAGGTTAATTCTTTGCCGCCGCTCTTGACCACCAGGGATGTGGTGTAAAAAGGGGCGTACGCGGGGACGAGCATTTTGTACTTCGTACCGATCAACGTCACCGCTTCACCGGTCTGTTTGTTCCCCGGTTCTTTGAAGTGTGGGTCTAAGACGACAGCCATGTTCTACTCCTATAATCGAGGGCGTCGAGTTCATACTATGACCTGAACCTTTAGAGGAATAAGCCTGTGACTACTGCTTATCAAGTGCGGGCCGACAGCGCTTTTGGCTTCTCTCGAGACACCCGTACCTGGGGAGCCATCGATGTCACACAGCCCTTAAAAACTTTGTGCAGCGCCTACCAGTTCTTTGAAGTTGGCCTCACCGCACTCGACAAAGATTACACTTTTTTCAGTCAGTACCATTTGGCTGACTTACAAAACCGTAGCGATACGCTGCAAGACTGGCTGAACACCAAAGCCGGTACGGTTATCCCAACGCTGAAAGACGGTTTACCGGTGCTGGAGTTTGTCCATGCGCATTACCAGTCTATTAATGCGGACGACGGCGTGGAAACCCATCTGTGCCCACCGGGCTATCACTACACGCAAGACTTCTCGTTAGATGACGCGCATGATGTGGTAATCCTGGCTGACGATAAATGGAAGGACAAATACCGTAACTCGGTACTGTACAACATTAACGGTCAGTGGGTGCCGCATCAAAACGATGCAGTCGGTGTGCGTTTAAACGGCGCAGGGAACATCGTACGGCGTGCAGGCACACCAGATATAGGTTGCCTTGTGTTTCACGACATCGGGGCCGTGAAGACCTATCCCATTGCGAATTTGACGCTGAACAAGCTCGATACCACCCGCGACTATTATTCCACGCTGTTATTGTCGCTACCGGATTCGATTACTGGGAAAACGGTTGGGTTTGTTATCGGGGGGATTTTGCATTGGTTGCCACCACAGGGGTATTTCAGTGACAAAGCGATTATGCTGTCGTTGCCTAACTTCGACGTGGCAAGAACGGTACTGGAAACCCGCAAGTATTACGACTGGGATGCCATTGGAGTTGGTGACTTAACCACGGCAACCAATGTGCAGCGTATTCGTAACCCGGAAACGTTAAAGGCGTTGCTGAACCACGAATCGTCTTTTGTCTTCACTATCGACAACCCGTACATCGAACGGGAGAAAGTCGGGGTGAATCACAACACGGTCTGGGGACGCTTCTACCTGAAAGACCCGACAGACCCAGACGGAAAGAAACCACTGGGGATGCTGGTCAACCGTTTTGGGAAGACGGTGGCGTTCTGGCCGACGTGGGAAGAAGGCGAGTGGGTGTTTAACACCTCTGAGCTCGACCGGGCGAACTACGTGTTCACCAATGCCCGTTGGCAGAACCAGAACAAAATCAACGACGCTCAAGCCATTGTAGGCCCGCAAGGTGCCTGGCAGAAAGTGTACGTGGAAATGCACCGCTTCAAAGCACGAAAAAAATAAGGATACTCCTACTCCCTTCGGGGAGTAGGAGACCTGCTTTTTTTCGCTTACTCTGCTTTGTAAACGATGGCGCTGCCGTGCTGCTGGTTGTTACCAGAGATGCCGATCACTTTGAACGCGTCACCGCCTGCTTTCTCTGCTTCTGCAGCCAGCTTAGCTGTAACGTCATCAACGGTGCTACCGGTAGCAGTCACGTTACCGATTTTCTTGTAGTTCGCAGGAACTTCTTCGTTGCTTGCGATTTCTTTGATGCTCATTTCCATATCTCCATAGCAGTGGAAGTAAAAAGACCCTATGTCTGTTTACGGTACATCTGTGCATACTATCAAGCACATAATGTAAAAAAGAATACCCTCCTACCCGAAGGTAAGAGGGTTCTTCGCAACATCTTTTTTTGCTGAAAAAAGTGGCAACGCTTAACAAACGAGGGTTTGACCTCGAGAGTGAGGCATTAGGGAGTATGTTGCTATACTCATGGCCGCTGTTGTAATTAATGCGGGGTGGAGACGTCTTTGCCATCGCCTTGTTCGGTGTGAACGTGTTTCGTGAAGGTGATGTTCGCAATAATCGCTTCGCTGACCGTGAAGGTACCAACGCCCACACCCTTTCCGCCGTATTTGAAATCTTGCGATACTTCGAAGTTGCCGTCGAATTTCGAAGTCGGGGAAGTGGTGAGCCAATCCTTGGTGGTGAACTTAATCGAGGCAGAAGCATTGGTGATACGCTTCGACACTTTTTCGTTCAGGGTTTCGGTTTCCAGATTAATTGACTTTTTGGCATACAGGAACATGTCCTCTTTGTTGATGTTGACTTTGGAGAGCATGGCGTTCTCAAAGCCTAAATCATCTTCTACCGAGTTCAGGTAATACTTGTTGCCTTTCTGGTCAACGCACTGCCACGTCCCATTCGCATTGTCGAACTGGAACAGGAATGCGGCTTTCTCACCGTTGAGCATCGTGGTGCGCAACGTGATGTGTTTGTCAATACTCGAGATGTTCAACACATACGCATTTGACAAATCATCCGCCATCTGGTTTTCAGGATCAGCGGCCCACGCATACACGGCATCTTCCAACCGCTTGACGTTGGCCATGTTCAGGTCAATCCAGAAATAGATATCCGTCTTACCCAAACGCAGGATGATGACGTAATCTTCTTTCTGCACATCCGGGGGATTGACGCGGTTAGAGTTGAACTTCCACCACTTCGCAGTAATCGCATTACCGGTTGTGACTTGCAGGTTGTCCATCGCGTTATCGGATGCGTGTTGTTTCTCATTCGCCGACTCAATGGATTGTACCTGAGTCGGGTTTACAAAATTCGTTTCGATAGGGATTATCTTGCATCGTTCAGCACCACGGGCTTTATCTTCCGCGACAATGCCAATCGAGAAGAAATCCACGCCGGACTTTTCCATGCTGCGCTCCTCTTTGTCATACTATCTTCTTTTTTACGTTTCGGATTATTCGTTTGCTAGGGAGGTATACCTGGGGGACCGGGGGGATCTATTAGCGGAGGTGACAACGGTCACCGACATCCTTGTTCCAAGGAACGTAGTGACATCCTTATTCGACTTTACCAAGGAAAACAGTTATGGCTTTATTTGAAGTTGTCAGTAACCATTTAAATCGTCAGGAAAGTGACGCGGCGGTAGCGGCTATTAAAACCGCGGCAGCGGGTAAATTGGACGGGGTGTTGGCCGACCGTCAACGTATCCGGGTTTACAAGGTCGGGGAAGTCGACCAATTTTATCACGACCTCGAGAGTCGGGTGGTGAGCTGTGCTATTATTGTCATACCCGATGGCACGTTTGACCAGTTCGAAAAAGGCACGCGTTATCTGAACATGGTGAATAATTACTCGACCCTGAACCTGCTTCTGGACGACGCGGTCGTCATTATCGCCAACTGATTACAAGTTTTCACAGATATATATCATCCTAGTGAGTGATGTTCCTTATCGCTTAAATACCGACTGTGCTTTAGCCACAGCTTTTCGGTCACTTAGTGTATTTTACAGGAAAGAAAGAATGAAACGTGAAGAAATGATTGAAATGGCTGCAAAAGCTTTAATGATTCTGGTGCAAGACCCTCAGAAAGCCGAGGGCCGTGTAGTGGAACTACTGCAGCCACTGCTGGAAGATGCAGCCGATGCCTATTTGCAGCCGGGACTGGCAGTGCAGTCCCGCACTGACTGGTCGCCCGAAACACTTTCCCCGGCGTTAGTTGACCACATCGACTGGCAACCGCCGACAGACCAGATGTTACGTATTCCACCCGTTTCACTGATCATGGTTCGTCTGCAAGAGCTGGCGGACATCAAACAGGTGCGCGTGGGGGTCAATACGTGGCTTGCATCCGAAGGGATTGGCTATGGGCCGCAAGCCGTCTTTGTGATTTGGGTGCAGGCAGACAACGGTCCGGTTCACTCGCTGCACATTCGTGGCGAAACCTTCCCGCGGGGTTTACCGCAACATACCAAGCAATACATTCCGGATGTTGACAGCCGCTCTATTAACGAACCCTGCTATCTGATGTCAGCGAAAGATGTGCGGAACATCTTCGGTGGGCACTACCCGGAATACTGGGAGTTCGACAAGCTTAAAAAGATGGCCGAAGGGTTGGGCTGGTATGAAGTCGAGCAGTACGGTAACCAGATTCTGTTCCGTGCCAAACTTGCTATCCGTAAAGAGGTGGCATAATGGCTAAGGTTATCATCGAACAGCGTGAAATGGATTTCAAAGAGCTGAAAGAACGTTACGGCGTGAAGGCTCCACGGGTGGTTGAAGTCTGCGAGAAGTATCAGGACGCGGAATTGATGGTGTTCCAGCAGGACAAGCTACCGTTGATGGTGTTTGTGAAAACGAACATCGAAGAAGGGGCGATGAAGATGTGCTGCTTAACCAACGTCACCTCCAGTACGCTGGAAGTTGATGTCAGTTTACTGCGCCGTTACAAAGATGCGTACCTGAAAAAGGTCAATCTCGTGACCTTCGACTTTGCGCGCTCGATTATGGTGAACGGCTGCCGTCCGGCGATTCAACGTTTCACGCAGTTGGATGAGGACGAGCGCCCGGTTGAGCGTTTCCAACCTTTCACCATTACGCAAGACACGTTTGTACAGAAAGGTGGGATAGATTGGCTGGACAGCGTGTTGCCGTCGGTGACCCGCGGGCAGGAGATTCATCTGGTCTGCTATAACCCGGCTATTGAACACACCATCTCTCGCCATCTGGTTGAGCAGCATGGCTATCAGCAACACCGCGCCGTCTATATCCCGTAAGGAACCGCTATGTTACGTTTAATTGAAATTCGTAAAGACGTCTGGCTGGAATCCCTGAAAGCGGAAGACGGCCTCGAGTCAATCACTGAAGACTTACCTGAACAGAACGATGTGATGGTGGTGCTGTTGTGGTCGAAAGAAGAACGCTTACCGCGCGGTATCTTCTATCGTATCAACGATGGCCTGTTGCCGGTGCTGGTTGAAGTCTCTCTCGGGGTAAGTGAAGTTGACCCCGCGCTGTTCAAAGACTATGCCCGCCGTAAAACCCCCCACGGTAAATTGAAAGTCATCCTTGAAAGTGAAACCCGGATGGCCAACATGGAACCGAACGTGATCTCGCTACACAACCCGAACATTGACATGAACGTCGAGCGGGAAGGCCACATCACCATCAGTAGTAACGTGCTGGAGCCGGTGTTGGAATTGCTGGAGGAGGTGATCGATGCGGTCAACCCTCCGTTGATTTATGTTAAGAACCCCAACGGGTTAGATTTACAAGCTTTGTTAGATTACGTTGATGCCCAAACCGAATATGTACTCAACATGAAAGAGTACATCCTTAAAGGAGAATGAGAATGCAATACGAAGGCTATGTTGTTACCCCGCAACCTTTTGTTGACACTAACCTGATGTTGTCTCAGGTTATCTACGCTGACAAAGACACCGCAATCGAAATTGCGCGCGGGCGTCAAACCGGCCAGCACATCAGTAAAGTCAATGTGACTATCAGTAACCTGTTCACGAACGACAGCGCTGACCCGTTCGTGGATATTGGTGACTTCCGCGATATCCTCTCTCCGCACCAGTTTCAAGCGGTGGCTGCAGGCTTGCAGGTTGAGCTGGCAGAAACCAACGAGTGGGAGCGTGTGCAGGAACGTCATCCGGGACTGGGCGTCATGGAAGTGCTCCATCAGTTCCCGAAAGAGTTCGACAAACTGCCGGTGTGGGCAGAAGAAGCCTACAACACCACCACAATTCACGAAATGCTGGTGATGAACAACTACGACGGTGCGCTGCACGCAGTGCATGGCCCGTATCCCGGCGCAATCGCGTATCACACGTTCCACCCTGCACGCATCAACTTCATTGAGAAAGTTGAGCTGTAAGTTATACCGACAAGGGCCTTCGGGTCCTTGTCTTTCTCTTTTTTTACACTTAAGTTAAATTATTGTAGGAGCATCGAAAATGTTACAACTTCAGCTGCACGAGAATATCACCCAATTAAAGAACTGGGCGAAAGGCGATCACCTGCCGAAAGGGGCAACGTTATCCAGCGTGTCTATCCTGTTTAACGACCCGACGAACCGCGTGCTTACGCTGAATGATCCGGCCACCAATTTGCCGTTGGGGATTTTTGTCGACGAAGCGCAGGGTCTGCTGCACACCATCCGTCCGGTTTACTGGAGCGATGAGCTGCAAGGCGAGATTAAACTCGAGGTCTTCAAAGAGTACAGCAAAGACCGCTGCTATTTAGAAGCCTTTCTGCTCCTCCCGCCGGGGTTGGTCAAGAGTGTGTACGGGCGTATTCGTTTCCGTATCTGGGTACCGGAGAAAGCCCGTCTGGGCCTGAAACTCACCCCACTCAATCTCTACATCGACGGGATGTGGAAGATGAAACTGGATTTGGTCGAAGGGCATCCGGATTTAAACATGATGCTGATTCGCACCTACGGCTTTGCTGGCACCGAATACAATATGGTGTCGGCTCGCTTAAAGAAACTGGGCTTTAAACGTACCGCAACCGCATTCGTAATATAAATCATTTCAGATATATATTACTTAGGTGAGCATTGAATGTCTCAATGCTTTTATAACCCGGCAATCGCCTGTACTTACCCCTGTCCCAAATACGTTGGACAGCCAGTGTGGATTGCCAAAGGAGAATACCATGGTTTGGAATACAGATATTTTTGTTAAAGAGTTAGAACTTCCCGGTTTTAAATTGATCGTGGAAAGTTGCAACATCCCCACACAAACCGATGGGGTGGTATCCACCTTCCAGAAACGTCAGAAGTTTATCGACGGCCTGGCCAGCTGGGTAGGAATGAAAAATCTTCAGGTGCAGGAGATCGCCTGGGAAGTAGCAGACATGCAGTTTGGGGTTACTGTTCGCACACAGAACGAGCACCCTGAACTGAAGAAGGAAGTGGTGACGTTTAGTAACGAGCAAATTGCTTACATGCTGACGCACGGCACGTTTGCGGAATTCGCCTACGACAAGTATTTCTGGGTGCCGGGCGATAAGATGCCTATGGCCGAAGATAAAATGGCTTTAGGCGATACGCTGTCAACAATAAAGGATACACCCAAAGCGGCACCGTTCCCTAAAGACCTGATGAACGCTATTGAAGGTATCCGGCCGCCGAGCGTAGAAGAACGTGCAGTACGTGACTTCAATGTCCCAACACCGCGCGAGCAAATTCTGCGTTCAGCAAAAACGTATCTGCGACATGTCACCCGTTACTTTAGTGGTGAGGTCGAGAATCTGCGCTACAAGTGGATTGACCTCAAAGAGTATCCGAAAACCGATACTCAGCCGCTGGAACGTGTACCCTGCACGCTGGAAGAAGCCACGCACATTGTGGTAGGTGTGGAAATTCCGGGCCATTGCTACGAGTTCCTCATCGCCATTTCGGATATGGTGGCAGCTTCGCGTTTCCATCAGATTAACTCAGCTGATCCGGCGTATCCCTTCTGGTTACCTGCCCCGCAAGAATGGGCAACGACCGAGGTTAAAGAGGAAGAGGGGCTTCGTGACCTGTTTGTTGAATCCATCGACGCAATGGACGACAAAGAAAGTCTCGATGCGGAGTTTAACACCTTCCAGCAAAACCTCTCGCAGCTTATGTTCGCGACACTGACTCGTGCAAACGATGCGAAGTTGCCGACACGCAACGATGGTTTTCTCCCGCTGCGGGCAGTGGCTGGATTACTGGAAGACTTCCAGAAATGGCTGGATAACTACTTTAGTGATCTGATTCGTTACAACAAAGGTGACTGGGAACGTGATATCCGCTTCATTGATAGCACGACCCTCTCCTTGACAGTGACTGAACGTAAATCATTTAAGCGGTATGTTTTAGTTTACAGCTTTGATGATTTCTTCAAGGATCATATTGCCGCAGGGTTGGATTGGCACCCTGAAGCGCGCACTTTCTGGCGCTTACCAAGCTAATTGTTAGGCGGCCTTCGGGTCGCCTATTTTCTATTTATTTCACCGGGGACTATCATGGAACTTATCATCGCGGATCGTGTTGGTAAGACTGTGGATCGCTACAGAGTTATTTATTGTAGCCAAGAGCTGGATGATGTGATGCACTTTGTCGCCTATCCAGACGGGTATGTATTGCCCATTAGTCGTGAAGTAAGGGACTGTAGAATCCCACTCACTACGACTATCCTCGCAACACACCTGACCACATTCGAAACAAAACGTTTTGATGTGGCGCATTATAAACTTGTTAACTAATTCGACTATTGAGAAGAATATGAAAATCAAAACTTTCCTGAAAGTGGTTATTGCTGTTTGTATTATTGGTGTTGCGGCGACGTACATCTATCCTGAGAAAGCGTTGGCAGATTCTATACCTGCTGACGAAGCATCGATGCTGAATCCGGACGAAGAACCGGTACTGCTTCGAAAGGTAGAGACGCTTAACATCTATAAGCTCATGGCAGCAGGTAAGTGTACGGGATTGGTCATTGAAGACGCAGACAAACGCCGCGGACATAAAGTCTATCAGCGGCTATACGACATCAGCTGTACCCAACCGGATATTACCTCCGTGAGTGTACAGCCTCTCGAGCTGCCCAATCTCGTCGCCATTGATTTCTTCCACAATGCGACCATGGTTGGGAGAGTAACTCTCAATCGTGGAGATATCAAAGATGAGATCAATTCGCATAAGCAAGTACGCCGTTAAAGTTATACTGTTTACGTTGTTCCTGATGGGTGTGGTTGCCTGTGCCCGTCAGGCCAACGCGAACGTTGAAAATGGGTGGTCAGGGAGTGTCTCAGGCGGTATCCCGGCCATCACCAAAGAGTCCAGCACGGGTAAGCCCTTCTGGTGTAACCAGTATGGTTTGCTCCACAAAACATGTCGCGTTGTCGACATTTCGCCTAGCAAGCGAATTGCAATCGTGAACCAACCTCGTCCAGATGCCAATTGTCCGAAAGGCGTCTGGGGGATTGTCGACCGATTGTCTGGTGTCGCCATGACGCTTTATCCGAGTGATAAAGTCAGTTTTGCCGACTACTGTCGCGGTAACTTTAAAGTGGGGTTTGTTCAATCCCAAAATCCACAGTCCCTGGCTGATGTGGTCATGTATTTCAATAACATGCCAGTGGAATCGTTACAATACGTTACGGAGTAGTTTCCTACTTAAGGGTGTAATCATGAAACATTTCATGCTTCCATTATTAATCGCTGCACTGGCAAGCTTCTTTGCTAACGCTGCAGCACCGACGGTTGAATTGCCAAGGCAGGTTACCGACGTGTCGGACGGTTCGTTGTTCTGGTGCCAGAATAGCGATATTGCGGATAAGTCGTGTAGTGTTGTCACTATCTCTGATAACGCCCGCTATGCGTTGGTGAAGATACTCGGTGGTACGGGGTGTCCTGACCCGCAGTACGGGGTTATCAACCTTACTAACGGTAAGGCAAAGATAATGATGTATAACGACAATCAAACGTGCCACGGTGAAGCGGTAGCCGACTTTGCTCGCTCTCCCGAGGACAACACGTTGACCGTCATCTTGTACGACCCAACGAATCGTAAGAACGTTGGGGTTAATCCAATTAATTATTAAAGGACTTTTACCATGCGTGGAGTTGTTGGTTGTATCCTGTTCGTTATTGCGTTCGCGGTGTCCACTGTCAGCGCGACTGCATCAACCTCAGTCAGTGATTTACTTCTTGCCGATACACCGTATAGCTATAATCCGCCGTCGTTCGAAGTGTGCACGACCCAGGCGGACGTGTGTAGCGAACTGGGACAACACGACCACTTCATTCTGGTGAAAGCCGACGGAGGTGCGTCATGCCCAGCCGGTTATTACTTCGTGTTAGATTCAGCAGCGAAAGAGATCATCCCAGTTGACACGGTAACTTGTGACCCGACACTCAAGGTCACGCTTGCCAAGAACACTAAAACGAAGAAGCACTTAGTCGTCGTAGAACAGCAAGGTAAGACGGTTGGCTCTGTGCCACTTGAAAACTAAGCCGCCTACACACAGGTGCCAACTGTAAGACGTCCACGACAACGTCTTACTTGACCGTGTAACCTAAGTCCCCAACAACTTCCGGGTTACACGGTCCTTTTTGACCCCCACTATCGACTATTACCTTAAGGATTAAACCATGAACAATCAAATTCAAGATACCCGCATCGCGTTCTTTACCCAACATAACGCCCGCCCTGATTACTTACGTTCTGTGCTGTCAACCGCATGGAAGATGATCCAGCTCGACGACCTGACTCGCCACAAACAGTATAGCGAGTGGGATGAAGCGGTTCACACCCTGGCCAATAGCATTGACTACGCCTGGGTGGAAGACGTGTTACAGTGCCGTCAACTGGATGTGTACTATCGCCGTATCCTCGGTGCCCAGCGTGTCTTGATGGCACTTGGTGCTAACTGTCCGGTAACGTACGGCGTGCAAGACCGTCAGGATGACGAAACGCTTGACCACGTTCTCATCAGTGACTTCTGGGACAACAGCGCAGACATCCTGGAACTGTCCAGTGGTGAGCGCGTTGCCGCCAACCAGGTGTATACCTGCAACGCTGACATGTACAAACCTTATGCAACGATTAACGGTAAGAAAGTGCCCGTTCTTTCGCTCATGCATATGGGGCTGTAATCTAAGAGGTAGCCTTCGGGCTACCTTCTTTTTTTGACTAATTAAGGAACGAGTATGAACGAACTGACATTGGTACGTTTCATTGAAGCGATGCGTGGTAATGAAGTTACCCCTACCAATAAGCTGTACATCGATTTGATGGCAGAAGAAATTGAAGGTTTTCTCGAGTACCCTCGCCTGGTGGCGTATTTTGAGAAATACACACCACAAGCGTACGCCAAATTAAAAGAGGCGCTGGAAAACCAACAAGACCTCACGCTAAACACCACACCGTTTAAGGCCCTCACGGCCATCGAACCCAATGGAAGTGTGGATGTACCGCGCCGGGTACTGTTCTTCTACATCCAGGGCGACAACATGATCGCTGAACGTGTCAACTGGATCGGGGAAAAACCCACGACGGTAAGTTGGATTGTGGGTAATGCGGCTGACGGGTGGAAAGAAGAAAATCACCAATCGTTCCCCTACGAAGAAATTCCCATGACGTATCTGTACCCGGTTTACCTGGATAAAGTAGCACCAGGCAAAACTGCGGAACTGACGGCCTTACTCTGCGAACAAACAGCAGAGGTAGTAATGAGCCCCGCAGGTAAAGCCTGGTCCGACCTGTCAAAAGCAGAGAGTTACTGGCTGATGTCCGGCTACAAAAAGTACAAAGAGTAATGGTATCAAATAGTTGGAGACCTTCGGGTCTCCACTTCTATTTTTTTACGCTTGACTTTAATGGATATGTAGAAACTAATACTTTTTCATTAGAAGGCAACCATGCTAAAGGTCGAGCGTATCATTCTGAAAGGATTTACCGGTATGGGGTTGCATGAAATCGAGACTTTCGACTTCACACTCCAGTCGACCGTTACCATCATTCTTGGTGGCAATGGCTGCGGTAAGACAAGCTTGCTGTCTGTCTTTCTGCCATTAGCACCCTCCAAAACAGAATTCCGAGACGGGGGCTCTTACACGAACTATGCACTCGTGGGAGACCAGCGTTTCAAATTCCATGTCAAACGTAAAGGTAGCTCTCTCGTCTGTGACATTGAGAACCTGACCACCGGTGAAAAACTGATAGACAATGCCAATTCAAAAGTCTACAACTCCCGCGTCGAAGAACTGACGGGTCTCACCAAAGAAATCAAAGAACTTATTAACGGGGAAATTCTGCTTACTGATGCTGGTACTGATTTGCGTCGTAAGTGGTTGAACAAACTCTCGTCGTCCGACCTGACCTACGCGCTTGGCTTCTATGCCCGCCTGCGCAAAAACCTCACCAACTTAAACGGCGCGATGGATCACACCAGTCGCAAAATTGCCGAGTTGAAGATGCGGGTCGTGCAGGACGGTGAGGAACGTCATCAGTTAGCTGACCGGTTGAATATTCTGGATACTGAGCTGCGTGAGTTGAACCGTACGCTTGAACAACTGCCGGGTATGAACCACGCCATTTCAAAGCGTAGCATTGAACAGCTGCTGCAACAGATGAAACCCATGACGGATCTCATTCTGAAACACCGGGGCGTGATTCCGAGTGAAGAAACCATTCGCTCAACCCGTGCGAACGAAACATGTTTGCGTGAGTTTGCCGTTGCGGCTGAAACCGAGGTCTCGATGCTCAACAAAGAGCTGTCGACCTTGCTGGATGAGTCGACCCGTCAGGATTATCTGATGCGTAACCACGAGGGGCTCAGTCAAACCCTAACCAAGTTACGTGAAGAACTGGCAAACTGGGAAAACCAACCCTGGGCGTTTCCAGATTTGTTCACCGGTGAGTACATCAACGCGGATATGATTCGTCAGGCAACGGATGCGCGTGTCTGGGGACAGAAGTTAGGCACTACGCTGGATGCTGTGCACTCAAACGAGCGTCTGGCGGTACTGGAAGAACGTTTATGCCGCTTCGATCAGATTTCTGCGGGATTGAACGAACGTCTACAGCGTGTGAGGAACGTACTGCATGGTCTGGAGCACGAGCGGGGACACTTCCTGGATACTGCAGAGGTGGATTGTCCGAAGTGTACCCACCGTTTCCGTCCAGGGGTGCGTAAACCGCTTGACGTGATTGAGCGTGAAATCAACGAGAACGTGGTGTGGAAGAAACAGGTAGAAGAAGAACTTGAAACTTTGCTGGAAAACCGCAAAAACGTGGAGAGTGATGTCGGTTACCTGCGTCAGGTGCGTGAGATTGTCCTGACGTATTCCAAAGACCCGGTACTCAGCCTGTTCTTTAAGAAGCTGCAGGAAAAGGATGTGTTCACCGACAATCGGCATCTGTTCGGTGGGCTATGCAACACCTTCAGCGAAGAACTGAACTGTGCGCTTAACTGTATGCAGACCCGCCAACGTTTGGCTCGTGCTGAGAAAGACTGGGCCGAAGCCGTTGCCGCCGTGGGTAATGTGGACGGCGCGCTGCATCAGAAAATCGAACACCTTCGTGGTAGACTGGGTGATGCGACTGAGCGTCTCTCAGAGCGACGTAGAGCGGTTGAAGAGGTGACAGCAGTCCTGACGTACCAGGAAAATGTTAAACGTGCTGTAGACCATTTTAACAGCCTTTTCTCACGCCTCGGCAATGACGTACAATCGTCGATGACCAACACCCTGGTTAACGAGTTGTTGTCTGCCCGTGAGAACAAGCTGGATGCGTATACCACGGCCCGTGAACGCTGGCGTCAAATGGAAAACGAACTGGCGAATCTCGATGCGTTGGAAAAAGAACTGGCAGATTTACAGGCCCAACACTTTAACAACAAGTTGATGATTCAAGCCTGGTCGCCGGAGAAAGGGGTATTGCGTAAATACTTCTACAATGCCATTGTGCGTATTACGGAATTGATGTCACGTTATATCGACCGTGTTTGGTCGTATCCGATGCGGGTGATGCCGTGTGATTTAACCGAGGGGGATTTGGACTACACTTTCCCGGTGCAAATGAAAACGCATCCCGAGCCAGTACCGGATGTGCGCAAAGGCTCCAAAGCCCAGCGTGCAATCTTTAACTTGATGTTCCGACTGACTGCGTATAAGGCACTCAATTTACACCAATTCCCCTTGGTATTGGATGAACCCTCAGAAGGCATGGATGAAGAACACAAGAATTCTCTCGTGGGCTTTATCAAATCCATTGCGCAATCTGGTGAGTTCTCTCAACTGTTGGTAGTCTCACATGAGGCGGAAGTACATTCCAAGCTCAACGAGGCGACGTACTGTGTAGTTGAGCCGGAAGGGGTTACGCTGCCTCCTGTCTATAACGAGGGAGTTAAAATTGTCTACGCAGCGTGATTGGGGACGTGAGCTGGTCAGTGTGTTATTCTGGGTTGTTGCCACACTGATCGGCTTTTTCTATTTACTGTTTTGTGCGGGTGTGATTATTGTCCACTTGGGTTTCTATCTTGCGCAGGGGTTAAAGATGGCGTGGGATTGGGGCTTTAAGCCGCCGATAGAGTATGAGTACCGGGGGAAATAATGGAAGTAGGAATCGCATTAGTGCTGGGTTCCCTGTGGCTGGTTGGAAAAGCCTGGGACTGGATTATCAAACATAAGGGATGGGCGTTCGATGGGAAGACGTCGTGGTAAATCAAAGCTGAAGATAGCAGCACTGTTAGTATTGCATGTTCTGGTGCTGTGGGGATTACTTGTGATTTCTGCATCACCGGGCTTGTGGGTTATAATCCTGCTCATCTTCATCGAGGGGATTTATCTAGGCCGTCTCTCAACGCGTCCTCCGTTATTGCGGGACCCGGCTTACGATGACCGGGAGGCAGCGTGATGGCTTTTCTTATCGCGTTGTTTAAAGCGACGGTACTTAGTGCCTGCGCGATCGTGTGCACAGTAATCGGGGCAGTCTTTGCGTTAACGCAGGGCTGGTTTTAACGAGAGAGGTTGGTATGCGAGGTGAGTCATGTAAACGAGAACTGAAATTGTGCAGCTTAACGATTTCGATGGCAGGCGGGGTGTGATAATGGGAAAACCTAAACGAACACTCACAGCTTGTATTGTTGCAGTGCTTCAGAGGAACCTCGAGCTTTCGACATCACAGTTTGCGGATGAAGCTGTTGAATGCGACCTCGACGATATGCCTGAAGTTTCACGTCCGGTTGTTAAACCCTGGCGTGGTAGTCAGATGCGTGCTGCGAATATGGCGCGTCAAGCTACACCTAAACGACACTGGAAAATTCAGCGTCGCTGAGATACTTACCCATTAGAGGAAGATCTCATACCTGCAGTAGGTACGATGTTATCTGCAAGATATACCAGAGTTCACTTTGACTAATTACACAACTTTTCTTTCGTTATCATACTTCGTTTAATCCACATTGGATTTAAACAAGTTTACTTAGGAACTGAAATCCATGACCGAAATCGTAATTCTTTCATCATCCTCTGACTTTTCGGAAGCAGCTAAAAAGCAGTTGTTGGCACTGCATTACAAGTTTCTGAATCATCAGCGCAATTCACTACACATCGAAAAGGCCGTTGTTCCTGACCTTTCGGTGGAGAAGCTGATGGCAGGTAACCGTGTAGCGGTTGCAGTGGAAGGCGGTAGCCCGGTGGGTTATTGTCTCTACCGGATTATCGGTGGGGTGTTAAAGATTCGTACGATGTTTGTCAGTGAAGCCTTTCGTCGTCGTGGCTTCATGACTGCTATGCTTGATACACTGGGTGTTAAAGAGGTGTTCCACTGCATTCATGCAGGTGTGTTCGCCAAAGAAGAACCAGCGGTCACGTTCTTCAAAGCTCAAGGCTTCAATACCACCGCCAGTCGTGATGGCGAATGGTTAGAAGTTGAGAAATTCATCATTCCCGATGAGATTAAAGCAGAAACCACGCTCGCCGTGGCTTGATAACGTAGCTCTCCTTTCGTATAGATATCCCCAACTACCTGTGGGATTTTTACGTTAGGAGAGCTATTTATGTTTAACCGACCCGATGTACCTGCACTCAACACTGACGTTTGCTGGCCGGAATATGCCCGCGTCATTCCTTTTCTCCAGGAGGCTAAAATGAAAGAGCCTATTCACGTTAACGTCGGCACAATTGGTCACGTTGACCATTCACGTTCTGCTATCGGTGCCTGTATTGGTGGCGCGCTGGGCACGCTTCCCGCAGCCCAACCGTTCGACTGGCATCCGGTGAAAGCTCAACCGCTGGTTCTGATTCATGCCAGTGAAATGGATAACCTGCTGTCAATGCTGGAGAACGGGATGTCATTGCGCGTTGAGGTGCATCACCCTGTTGAGTAGTACGTAGTACCCTAAAGGATAATGCAATGGATAATTTAGTAATCGGTAATAGTCGTCGCGGTATGACTCGCTCACTGCTTTCAGAAGCGCTACTTCAAATGGAAGAAAGTCAATACCAAGACCCAAGCCTTGTGCGTGCGCTACAGTGGCACAGTTTGCTGGTTAAGCGTGACCGCGTAAACGGGGTGCCGGTCAATGCGTGCAGCCATTTACTGGGGTTAACCCCGACGATTCAAATCGCGCTAATCAAACCCCGGTACTGGCGTCCTGGGTTAATTCGTGAGGCGTATCTGCTGGAACGTTGTAAGATTGACCCGGCAAAGGTGTGGCGCAAAATGGACGACCACACTTACCGCGAAGAAATTACGCATTCCCTCAATCTTTTGTTAGCCCTCCGCCGCCAAGGAATTCATCACGAGGGTTTCGAATCCGCGATGAGTGCCTGGCTGAGGAGACACAAATGAGTGTTGAAAACGAAGTTGTTGAATTAATTGAAGATGGGTATTTGGTTGGCTACTACTTTCCGCCAACCGAAGAAGAGAAGCGTATTCATCAAGCGTGGTTAGTCACTAACATGAAACCTAACCCGGCGATGGATAGTGTGGGGATTAACCTGCCAGGGCACAGTCCCTGGGGTTGGGGGAAGTGGTAATGAGTGAGAAACCCTTTTTTCCGACGACTGTTCGTGTCGGTGAAACCATCTCGGTGGTGGATGCAGAAGGTAACCCGGTAGCTGAATTGGTGGTGCCGTGCCTGGAAGATTTTCAAAACACCGTACCGATGGCGGGGCGTGTTGTAATCTTCTTCAAGGGCTTGATTCGTAAAGCGGGGTTACGGCCTGATGGTATTCCCGCGGACGTCATTGAAGAGTTTAAGCAGCGCTTCCGTGAAAAAGAACAAACGTTGGTCGATACGAAATTGTACCGACCAAATGTTCATGACCTGACAATGATTGGTTGGAAGGTCAGGGAGTACACTGACGGATTGTCGCGTTGCGAGCGGCATCTTCGCCGCGATATTTATTTTGCCAAATCTAACACCCATGAGATCCTGTTTACACACCGGGATGTGGAGTACGAAGAATGACTGCGTATCTGAATCTTAAAGGCCGGTATGTCGAAATGCCACGTACCTGGAATTCCAAGACAGCCATTGCTTGTCTGGTACACATGGCGTGCGGCTATCCCCGTCGTCAGTTGACTGAACCGGAATATATTCCGAATGTCCCGGAAGAGGTTTCGGCATTACGTCAGGTGGTACTTGATCGCATCTGCGCAACCGTTGAACATATCGCCGGGTCTGCATGGGCCAAAGTGGCACAGGAGAGTATTGATGTCACTCGAACTGATAGACGAGGCCGTTATCTCAGGCGACCTGTTTAACGCCCCTGTGGCGTTCAAGGTCGTCACGGTGAACTGCGTGGGTGCCATGGGTCGGGGAATTGCGTTAGCCTGTAAGGAGCGCTTCCCTGACCTCTATGAGCACTATCGTAAACGGTGCTTTGCAGGTGAGATTGTGGTCGGTAAAGTGTACGTTTATCCTGACGAAGGGGTAATATTACTGCCGACCAAAACCCACTTTAAGTACAAGTCACAGGTTTCTTATGTTACTACCGGCGTTACGGCGTTGGCAGAACAGGGCAAAGACTTAGAAGGCGGTATTGCGATTCCTCCATTGGGAATGGCGCACGGCTGGCTAACCTTTAATGAACGGTGGGGTATTTACCAGCACCTTCACAAGCGACTACACACACCAGGACAAGACTATCGATTATACCTACCAGCAAACCTGTTAGCGGAAGCCACAAGAGCTATCCCAAACACTTTGAAATAGATATTATTAATTGGGCACGTAACAAAGGAGACCGAGCTGTCCGCGCCGTGATTCTAATTGGGGAATACGGAAAAGTAATATAATTCCAAACGGAGAACCGTCATGTTTCGTCTTATTCTTTCTTTGCTGGTAGTAGTGGTGTCCTTCAACGCAAACGCATCTTACCAGTCTTCGAGTACCAAGCAGCAAAAGGAATTCAAGCTGATTGAGCAGCGCTTTGAGAAAGTCAAGCCGCTCATCGTTCGTGTGGCCAAGGAACAGGGTGTCCATGCAGGCACATTGACCACCACCATTTACCGGGAATCTAAATTCAACGTCAAAGTTGGAAAGAACAAAAAAAGTAGCGCTCACAGCCTTGTGCAGATGACCATGCCGACGAAGCGTTACATGCTGAAACTTTACGGAAGCCAACTGGGTATTCCGAAGAACGCGGATTTGAATAATCCGAAATATGCCGTGACCTTAGCCGCTGCATACTTTAACCATATCGAGGATCACCTGACCAAACAACTCAAACGCAAGCCGAGTAATGCCGAGGTTGCGCTCGGTTATCGTTTCGGTGAGAATGCCGCAGTCGCGATGATTAAAAAGAAGTCATCGACGGGTAAACGCTGGATGGCCAGCTTCCGGAAAGACGCTGCTTTCTACGGGGCTAAAGTCACCCCACCGAAAGAGGTTATTGAAACCCATCAGCTTGCTTTTGCGAAGAAAGAGCCAGTTATTGACGTGACAGAGCTGCAAAGCATCTGGAGTAATTTGTACAAGCCTGCCGTGAACACCGTGCTGGCGTTTAATAAAGACCTTAAAGGAGCATCACTTTGACCATCGTTACACAACCCTGGTATGACGCTTTCAAACGCGCTGCCCAGCTCACTGCCGAGGATGCCTTCTCCCTGATTAAGGGTGGCGCTGAATCTGTGCAGACTAACCCGGATTACGTGGAGCCGCCAGAAGGTGAAGAACCGACTGTGCAGCCGACGTACATGGACTACAACGAGTGGTTCGCCACCAAGCACGAGTTCTACGACGCGTTCATTGCCGCTTTCGGTGACGATGAAGACGAAGGGATTGAGTTCGACTGGAATATCAACCTGGCGCTGCTGTGGATTCTCGGCCTGCGTCCAAGCGTTGATGAGACAGAAGCGGGCTTTGTGCTGACCTGGCGTCCGGTTGCCGGTTATAACCCTGACCTCACGTTTAAAGAAGCGTACATGGAAGTGACCGTGGCGCTGCAGAACCTGTGGTTCGGTGAGAGCGAATACTGCCAGCGTTCGTTCCTGACCATTCTGGAGAAGCTCGGCCGTTGCCACAAACTCTGGCGTTCTGAGACTGCTCCAGAACATCTGTTCGTCCTCGAATATGCGGTCGTGCCTAACGAACCATTCTTCGAAGAGTAATACCCACCCCTACCCATGTGGTAGGGGTTCTCTTATTTTAAGTGCTTAATTTACAAACCCATCAAATACTTTGAACAACCACTAAGGATAATGCAATGAAATTCCCTATTAGCGTACTGAACGACCTGGCCAAGAAACTGCGTAGCCGTGAAGTAGCTGGCCGTTACGATGAACTGACCGCATATTCCAACGCCCTTATCCATCAAAACCATTCGGGCAATAACCCGTTCCAGGCGTCCAACTTTACGCTGGAACAATTCCAGATACTGGCAGGCCATAGCGATCTGGAAAATTACATCCCGCTGCCGTATGCGCGTACACACATCTGTGGCCCGTCTAAGACGCTGCAGTTCAACGATCTCCCGCCAATCGTCTTGGAAGAAGATACTGATTTCTTTGGTATCGACTTCGGTATGTCTTCTGCGCCACGCTGGTCTATTGTGGCGCAGGGCGACGACGACAAGTGGTACATGCTGGCAAACGAAAATCCACACTTCTTCGAACCGGGTGAGTTGACTCGCGTTGTAGAAGCACCTGATTCAGCTGTCCGTGTTGGACATGCCCACATCTTCTCTGGTCATGTTGCGTATGAGCTGAAAAACTGGCCAGCTGTTTCGTTGGTACTGGGCGACAACCAACATCCTGGCGTAGAAATCACACGTCATCTGGCACCAATGCACCTGGAGCCAGAACTGGATGATGATGCGGATAACGCAACTGATGAAGCAATTGGTGACGACCGCGAAAGCGCGCCGCGTGCAGAGTGTGAGCAGGTGAGCAACATTAACTTCTCCAAACTGCTGGCTGCACCGGAATCACTGCTGCCGTTTACCATCAGCCGTGAAACCACCTGGCAGGACTTTGTTGACTATTGCCAACAGAACCTGCTGAACCACTGGGACTTTACCTACAAAGTCCCACACGACGAAGACGATACTGATGCGGAAACCGCAGACGAAGCCCCGGCGCAACCTAAGCGTGACCAGGCACTGATCCTGGAAACGTTGCAGGATATCGAACGTACCTTCGTTGCGGGCGATGTGTTCGAAGCGTTGGGCGTGAAAGTCCCTGCTGAGGTCACTCCGGTATCCGTGGCTAACGTCATTGGCCGTCTGATGACTGTTGAAAATGAAACCGTTGAAGTGCAGCTCGACGAAGATGAGATGCAGGCACAGGCGAAAGTCATGAAAGTGCTGAACATCGAAGCTATCGTGAAAGAAGTTAAAGAGCTGGCGAAGTCTAAGCGTACGCCTAAGAACATCAAGGCGATCGCGGCGAAGTACGCCTAAGCGGTTAAAATAAAGGCTACCTACTCCTTCGGGAGTAGGTAGTTCTTTTTTTCTTTTAATTTGCCAACCCATGGGCTTGCAGAATTTCCAACATTGCCGCATTCAGCGTCTTCAGCTTGGTGTTCTCGTCCTGAGCCGCTTTCAATTGCTCAGCCAGCGGCGTCACATTGCGAATCTTCGCTTTGCGTGCTGCTTCCATCTGCAAGTGATCTTCTTCGGTGACCGTTCCTTCATAGTCCATCGTAGTGATGTCAATGACAGGATCAATCCCGAGTCCGGCGGTAACGATGTTTTTCACGTCTTCCGAAATGGTCGTCGGGTCAACATAATCTGGCACCAACGCCAAATCAATCACCAACACATTTCGTTTATACGCTAACCCGTTAATCCCAGGATACGATTCGATATACGTATCCGGAATGTACACCACCTGTCCATCCCGTGACTTCATGGTCAGGATAGACGCACCGACGTTGGCATCAGCCAGATACGCATCACGCCCTAACCCAACGGGGGCGTAATAGGTATTGTACACGTCGATTTTTCGGTCAACCAGTTCCGGGAACGTACGTACTGCTTCTACGTTAAAGATAACGTCTTCGGCAATCGTAAACGGTTGTTTGACCTTGAACAGACCTGTGGTGTTAACGGTGACGACGACCGGCAGTAACGTGGCCATTTATCCTCCTTACGGTGTTGTGTCTTCCCACACCGCTTTACGGGCAAGCACACGGTACTCAACGTTGTCGTATTCGAACACGTAGAAATAAATCTCCGGGTTCGCATCATCGACCAGTTTGACAATATCCAAATCCGTTTGATACGGGTTGTATTCTTCGGCAGCGATTAACGCTTTAAAGAACAGTTCGTACCATTCGGTGGTTGCTTTTGACATGCGGGCGATGTCCGGGTTTGTCGTTGCAATCAACGCATAATCCGGAATGGTCGCGTGCAGTGTCGCTTTGCGGGTGTCATTTTCAGGGCCAGAAATAACCACACTGCTGAGCGATTTATAAATCGACGGCAGCACACAGACGTCAGTGGTTGGCATCTGATGTGTGTTATTTTTCTCGGCAACCGTCAGGTCGCCCCACTCGCCAAATTTATCGATTGCCTTGAGCTGGAAATCATATGGGAGGATAGGGCTGTATAGCGCCGCGATGTCTTCCTCATTCGGAATCCCTCTGATTTTCCAACCCGGCACGATTGTGAATTTCGTGGTGGTGAAAATCTCAGGGAACACTTTAACGCCCAATGGTACGGTAAAACTGGAGTTCGCTAAAATGTAATCACGTAACGCTTTCTTGATGCGGCTCGGGTTCTTACCCGCACGGCCATAGATGATGACCGACATCGGAATAATCAACGTCGCTTCATAATCTTCCTGGTCATGCCACGTATAATAATTCGTCTGAATATTCGTATACGGGAAGCCATCCATCAAGTCATTAATCTTCTTATGGTGATCGGAAAGGTTAAAACTTTCCATCGCTTTTTCGACTACTGACTTCACAGCTAAAAACGTATCGACCGGTAAAATCGGCATTTGAACTTCAATCTCAAAGCCGGTGTAGTTCTGATCGAAATCTTCATCAGCAAACCAAACAATGATTTGGTTACTTACGTCCGTGGGATCTTGTACCTTGTCCTTGGTCGTTTCAAATTTCCAACTGACCCAACGCGGGAACCAGTTGCTTTTAGTCTGGATCATCGCCCCAGACTGAACCCCGCTGATGGTGTTCTGGAACTGTCCTACCAGCAACCGCTGGAATTCGACTTCATCATTTTTCAAATTACCCAGAATGGACTGATTGTAAATCCACTGCGTAAGTGTTAAAATGTGGTCGGAGAACTCGGACGGTACCACAACCGTCGTCTCTTCACGCTTAGAAGTAAACGTAACCAACTCCACCTGCAAATTGGATTTCGCAAATGTTTGCTTACTTTTAGCGTAGGATTTTGTCAGTTCGGACAACTCACCCACCGGAGCGGTGACGCCGTCCACGTTGTCAAACAGAGCCGGTATCTGGATAAAGCCTTGTAAATCTAACATAATTAAAAACACTCCGAGGTGAGCATGATAGCATCGTTTATCAAACTGCTTCCATTCTTGCAGATGCTATTGGAAGCTTTTAAACCGGGAGAAGGAGAAAAGGTCACCCGAGCTGGCAAAATACTGACACTTGTTATCGTGGCACTTATTGCTTATTCAGGCTTTGTCTCCTATGCCTATGTGGTTCAGTACCATGCACTTATCAATGTGCAATCACATGATCAGTACCTGGATTTGTCGTACAAAGAGTTAAAAGAAAAAGCAGATAAGCTCGGCGAGGATAACGCTAAGCTCTACGATCGTCTCTTTACTTGTCTCGGACAGAGACCGCCATATGAAGGCGACCATGCCAAGGCAGAGGAAGAGAAGAAACCTGAACCTACCGTCGCCCCGACGGTGCCGGAAACGCCGGTCCACGCGGCTACTCCTCCGGTTAAAAAACAACAGGCGGCGCAACGTCCCGTGGGAGTTCAAGACGCAAACGAGTTCCGCCAAGAAATTCTTAGAACCCTCAATCAGTAGGAGTTAATGATGAAAGCCATGCTGTTGGTTGGTGTTTTGTTGCTCGTTGGGTGCAACGGAATACAACGTAACAGCGTTACGGTGCAAACCTCTTCAGGTTGGCCTTTCCGGCAGCTTGAGGAGCCACCATCTGCACCGACGAGTGTGTCCGGTGCGGCGGGGGAATTGGCCAAGAAAGTTTATGTGGCTGATGTAAACGCGTACGCTTATTACGTTTACTTATACGCAAAATCCTTGAATACCTACGCGGAAACGCAAGGATGGCATCCACCTATGGTGGCACCGTTATGCGAAGAGTTTGTTTATCCCGAGGTACACGAGATTCCGATTTTCATCGAGTTGGATGAACGGGCTCGTAGTCCTCAGGCAATCAGCCGTGAGCTTTCACGTCAGCTGAAGATTTTGTTGACCAACTACCGCGCTGACCGTAAAGCCGTCAAAGAGGCCGTTGCTGCTCACAAAGCCACCTGTCTGAACTGAGTCAGTCCTCCTATGCCTTCGGGTGTAGGAGGACGCTCTTTTTTAACGTTTTCAACCATCCTAATGTAACCCCCTTATAAGGAAAATTCAAATGTTACCAGCATACCCCAAAGTTATTGTCCCGACCCTGCCCTCGATTGTCGTGGGGGCTGATGTAGAAACCAAAGCCATTCGCTCTGATGCGTATATCCTGGCGATGGGTCTGGTTGGGTTTGACGTACCGACGATGAAAATGGTCGGTTCTTTTTACAGCACCGTGGACCCGAACGACGAAGCCGCCAAAGCCATCTTCCACGAAGATGAGCAAACCATCGGTTGGTGGCAGGGCAAAGGTGACCCGGATTACGCACCGTGTGAAGAAGCGCGGGCCGAAGCCTGGTCAGGAAAAGAAAATATCAAGCAGGTACTGTGGGGAGCGAAAAAGTGGCTGGACGATATTTCTGCCAACCACCCCATCACCATTACCATGCGCGGGCCGGAGTTTGACTCGCCGATTATCCTCAATGCGTTTGCGCAGTGCGATGTTCCTCCATCGCGCTTCCGTAAGTTCTCTATTCTGGATTCCGATCGCACAGCTGAACGTCTGTCATACGCGTTTGGTTTGATTCCAGACTACCATGCCGAAGCCCATCACTGGACACGCGGCAAAGAAGCTTACGAGCACAACGCAGGGTTCGATGCGGCGAAAGAAGCCTATTGTACCGCACGTATTTACCACCTGGCACTGGTCGCGAAGACTTTCGGCTTCGAACGGATGCTGGAATGTCATCACGAGATGTGCAGTGGGGAGTATGTTGCGCCACAACTGAAAAGCCAGTTATAAGCTAAGAGAATAACAATGAGAGACGTCGACGTAGCTGTTATCTACACAGACGGTAGCCACACAACTGCCCCGCTTGGTACCGGGGCAGGTATTCACGGTTACCTGTTCAACCATGGGATGATGGAAGCAGAAGTGGGCTACCGCCATCCCAGTATTTCGGAAGCGATTACAACAGGAGGTTACAAGCAGGTCACGAAGGATACCAAACTTCCTGACGTGCCTGAGGATGTACAGTTCGTCGACGCTGTTGTGCCTGTGCCGAAAGAATTCTATTCTGACGTGGGTGAGTTAATTGCGTTCTTGACTTTGTTTGAAAGTGCGCCGTTTCAGGCACGCAACTATGTCATCTTTGTTGACGCCTCCTACGTGGTCAACACCTTTAACCAATGGATTGACGGTTGGGCAAAGAACGGCTGGCGTAAAGCAGACGGTACCCCTATCGCGAATGCCGAATTGATTCAGCGTGTCTGGGATGTCAAGCAACGCCTGAAAAAGGAAGGTCGGGGTGTTAAGGTTATCAAAATCAAAGGTCACTCTGGACGATATGGTAACGAACGTGCTGATGAGATGGCGCGTAAAGGCTCAGCTATCTCTGCAACCGGTGAAGGGGTTTTGTACCAAGCCTACTGGTCACAAGACGAACTCCCGGCGAGTGCCGAACCGGAAATCATAGGTGCGGGTAATGACATGGCGGCATACTCACCCGTGTGCACCATGAAATACTGCTATCCGGTTGTGGAAGAAATCCCGCCTACTGCTGAGATTAATGGTGAAACGTTCCATTACATGTTCGGTGGCAACCACGCAAAGAACAAGGACGATTTGGTGTTTATCGGGAAGATGATCCCGGATGCACACTTTGCCGTGTTGTTCACTAAGACCCCATGGGACAATGTGTATACGCTCGTGAACACGCATAACCAGCAGGCGTGGGATGAAGTGCCGCGCAGTCGTCGTTATCAGCCGGTGGCCATTCTGAACAACGAGTTTGTCAAGCGTAAGAAGTTTGCCGAGGCGGCGAAAGACGGTATTCCGGTTTCGGAAATGCGGTTTAGCGAAGATAAGAACGTCTGGTTCTACGACGACCTGGCTATCTCGCGTATGCTGCGCCCGCCATTGCTGTCGTATCGTGCATTAAAGATTCGCGATGAGTTGGCAGCGTGGTTAAACGACACTTTGCTGGGCAAACCGCGGGTAGTGTTAAACGACATTACCGATATGCTGTATGACGAGAACGGAAAGCCTCGCAAAGACTTCTATCGTTCCGTTGACCGTAGCTTCGATGTGAAGTTGAAGATTCCGGATGGGAAAGTCGAGATACCGGTTATCCTGACGCGCTCCATCGACATTCCGTCGCGTACGGAACTTAACCGTATCAAAGAACCCGAGGGACGTTTCTACGTTGCAGTAACACGGCCACAAGAGCGTTACATCGAGTATGCCATTGTGTACATCGGTAAAGAGTACCACGGTCTATGGTGTGCTTACTACGCGAACAAACGTATCCTGAACGACAAAGAGGTATAACATGAAGCGAGTCGTGAGTGAGTCACTCACGCTCCACGCACAGAGTTTGATTAAGTGTGTGGAGCAATACGGTTGGCAGTCCTGGTTATCACATCTACGACTGATGGACGATACGCTGGAACGGGACTGGGACAAACTGGAAGTGGTGGGTGCTGAGGCTGCTCGCGACGTTGTCGCTGAATTGGTCACGGATACGATTGCGCGTTACAACGCTCGCTGCGATGAACCCATTCCTAAAACGGTTCCGCCGCAAATACCGCCACTCCCGACCATCGACCGTCAGGCATGTCGTATCTGGACAATGGAGGAGCTGTATGATGAACATGTCCGGATGCTTAAACCAGATGTGTTAATCACGGGTGCGTTGAACTGGTATCTCACCCGTTTTTGGTCGGAGCTGTGTTCTATCGGTAACGACTGGGATAATAACCCGCAGGTTATCTGGTACGATCGCCAGCAATTCCATGAGTCGCTGAAAGGCGGATCAATCTGCCCGTTATACGTTATCACCAGCCCACAGCAGTTGAACTTCGTCACCGAGGCGGATACGTACAGTGGTCTGGTTGAAGCAGTGGCAACCAACCCGATGGGCTTTTACAAACAGGGCGATGCGTGGATATTGACCGATGACATGTCTGGGTATCTGCTAGACCCGGATGATTTACACTCGGACGATGACCACTTCATTGAATACTGGGTGTTAACCGAGGAAGCCCTTCGAAAAACTTTCAAATAGATATTATCTGTACGAACTGCACCACCTTAAGGAGTATGTAATGCTAAAGGTACAGGTGCCACAATTGCAGAAAATCAACCCCTCGTTATTCGAGGGGTTTTTCTATAAATTTTGGCCTCACTACTTTCGCGACGAACTCGCTGAGAACATGAACTGGGGATTGCTGCAAAACGAGTTCTTCTACGTTGGGCAGAGCGTTGCCATTTCTGTCTACGCAGCGATGTTGCGGGAACTGTTCGACTCGGTGAACCTGGGCCGACAACCGATGTATCACCACGTCGAGGTGGATTTAGGGATTCACTATGATGCGTACGAAGCAGAGGGAATTGGGCAGGAATACGGTTTCACGGATGAAGAAGTGGAGTCAGCCATCTACGTTTGGGTTGAGCGTTACTCCAACTGGCTGATGAACCTGGACATGGTAAACCAAATCTCGGGTGCTTTTGATGGTGTGTATCAGGAACTGCGCATTATCATGAACACACACCATTTGCTCGGTTACTGGTACGAGTTTTACACCACGGAGTCCAAACTGTGGTCGTCAAACAGTATCGCTATCGGGATTCAGGAAGGTGATTACGAAGCGGTGCATTACGGGCCGTGGCAGGGACAAGCCGGAGACACGTTCTACCAGAAAATGGATGTGCACTCCTGGGAGTTCTTCTTGTCAAACGGGAAGATGTATTTGGAAGACGGGGCGACCCAGATTCCAGTTGGGCAGATGACCACTATGTGTCGTCTGAATGATTTAGTCGGTACCACCATTAACTTTTAAACCTTTAGGAGCATTTATGATTCACGCCGAAATGAAAGAACTGATTGAAAACAACCTGGACGCGGGCATGGTACTCTACATCATCCATCCGGAGCTTAAGCAGGAGTGGTTGCAGGGACGTATTACCGATTTACGCTGGGCGGTGTTAGACACCGACGGCCAAATGGCCATCAAAGACATGGGACGTACCTTGCGGCAGGTAGCAGTCGACAATGGCAAGCTGGTTCAGGTGAAGACCACTCAATCGGACAGCTACTGCGCATTCTCCAATGAAGCAGACGTGGTTGTCCTCGTGGGCTTCGAAGAAGAGAACTCGCCGTATTTTGGTGAGAATGTTATCATCGCGAAGTTCCGCGCTGTGACCGAACTCCCTCGAAAGGTCTTCCCGATTTGAAGCGGGTTAAGATGTACGCGTTGCTGATGTTGGACGACTGGTTTCAACATCAGACAACAAACAAGAAAGCGGCGAAGATAGCGTACCTCGTCATGGCGAAGGTCATCAGTGAACTGCGCTGGGACCATTCGTGTTTCTTTGAACAGATGTTGCGTCTGCTGTGTCACGATTTTGACAAATGGGAATACGGTATCAAGCGTGACCGTATGTTTGACGTGTGGTGGGTGGTCTCTGAGGAAGAGGAGTCGTGGTTCAAACGCGACACTACCGAAGCTGAACGCATCATCATGAAAATGTTGTTCGATGATTCAGATCCTCGCGCATTACGCATCCATAACCGGATGTACCAAATGGGTGAGAACTGGCTCTGGGCAACGCAGGAAATTGCGGCGTCATTAAACAGCCCGGTCACGGTGGCCTCTTACGGAGACCTGCTGGCCCACAATCTGTGGTTCGGTGGTGATGAAGAGGAGTACGGTGACGCGGTTGTTGAGTTGTATCTCCACCCCGAAGATGCGGAATGGCCAGAATTGATTGCTAAGTACCCAACCGAGGATTACATCTGGTTGGTACGCGGTGTGTTCTGGGAGCCGATACTGGATGTGGTCTGCCACAAAGGCGTCACCATTCTTGACCGCTCAACCATTGTGCAACAGATGATCAGGAATATTGGCTATGATGACGGTATACAGTCAAGCATTGCTGGAGCTGCAGGAGGTGTTTGCGCACGCACAGCCAGAGGGGCTACCGACGGAATCAAAGAAGGGGCCGGTCTACCTGTTAGTGGCGGAGATGCTGATTAACAATAGTCTTATCGCCATCAGCCGTCTTCACGATGGTACTGAACTTGAACCGAAAGACTATGAACGGGTACTGGCCAATCTGCGTGAGCAGTATAAGTTAGTTACCAAAAACGAACACTGGGCCGCAGCGGTCGCAATCATGCGGACCGTTATGAAGATGAAACCTGATCTTCCAAACACCATGATGCAGGAGCTGATGTCAACCGGGCATCATGGTATTGGGTTGGTGTACAATGCCGTTGACCTGGTGCGGTGTTCTTATCGCCTTCGTCAACCTGTTGATGATGTAATTGATAATCTTGCCTTAAGGAGTATGTGATGCGTTTAATCATCGACTTCGCTTTAACTGAATCCAGGCAGTATCTGGATGAAGTTTTAACGAAAATGAAGAACGCCGTGGAGTTCGAGCTGGTTGATGCTTTCGAGGCATACGCCAGTAAACTCTCCGACGAGCGGGAAGGAAAAGAGGTTGTTATCCTTGATTATCAGGCCATGGTTAACATGGCCGTGATGCAAATGGGTGCGCAACTCAAAAACCTCCTTAGCCATCCGCACACGTTTGAAATCACCAACGTGGATAAAGACTTTTCGTTGTTACTTGATGAGGCATTTCGTCAGGCGGTGTCGTCAACGGAAAATGTCAAAGTAGAGGACTTTACCGAACTCTACGTGGCGTTGGTAGAGAAGGGTGGCGATGTTCAGATCACCGACACCATCGGCTGGAAGGATGTGCTGGATGAGCAGCGCCTGGCGCGCGTCTCGAAAATCTATCGCGATGCGCAAGTCGCGGTGTTGGATATCTGTCGGCAAGAGATTGCCTACCTCGGCGAAAAATATGGGAAGGTCGCACAATGAAAATTTACTTTAACCTCACGGACGATAAACTGCGCGAGATTTGGCCGAAGGCAATGAACGGCCTGCGTGACCAGACGCATGAGCTGGTCAAAGCCCATATGGACCCGGAACTGGTCTATTACAGCATGACCATCACCAACACGGTGCTCGGTGAGCTGTACTGGCGCGTGGGCGAACTCTCTCGTACTATCGGGACGTTTGAGTACGACAGCAGTGACTTAACCGATGGGAACATGGAGAAGAATATCAGTCGCTTCACTATGGAACTGAAAGTCGATGAAGTTATCGACGAAATCGGTAAGCATTTCAACGACAAAGCTGCGCGTGAGAAATGGCTCAACGAGCAGCACAGCGAAGACCGTTCGGTGGAAGCCTTGCGCACCTTTAAGTGGGATGAGTTCTATCCTGCTTATATCAGCGCAGTTACTAACACACTGCGTGAGTTGGAAGAAGAGGTGTGGAAAAGCATCACGGAAACCATTAACACGCTGGTCATCCATATCGAGAAGAAGTGATGCGTATTTACGTAGACTTCAACACGACCACGGTCTACGATGGTTTTGCGCTGGGGTATGAGGGTATCTTAGAACGCACCCTGGCGCACCATCGCACACTGGTTGCCCATCACCACAACGAACGTGTACGTGAGAACGTGGAGTATTACAAATCGAAGGCATACGAGTCGCACTTATCGTCGATTCTGTACAAAGCCTTCGGGGCGTTTAACACGTTGATGGCATCACAGTTGCTTTGCATCAATACTGAACAACCTGACCATAAAGACGATGACCCGGTAGAACGCCTGACCAATATGGCCTTGTCTGATGCAGTGCGGGAAATTGTTCAGTTGGATGAGCATCAGGAGCTCGAGTATCTGTTGTTTGATGAAGAGGTAACGGATTTGCTTTATCAGGAGCTTGATGAGTTCCGTGAAGAGTTAATCCGTATCATCAAAACCGAGATACAAGAGGCGCTGAAAGCTGCCATCGTTCGGGTGAAAAAATAGTGAGCGTACCCACTCCCTGAGGGGTGGGTATTTTATTTTAGTTCGTCGACAATTGCCTTAAGGATAACGGGATGCCTATATCTAAAGAACGTGAAGATGCTTATTTAAAGTCACTGGGAATTAACCGTGCCGATGCAGAAACGCCGGGTGGTTTTCTCACCACGCTGTGTAAGATTCGCGAACGTACTGAGCCGGTTAATCCGGTTGAAGAGTACGTGGTTGCGCACGACGGCGTAGTAGACCAATGGTTTATTCCACCTGAACACTTTATTTCACTGAATAAAGGCGAGCAATACGGTTCTGATATGATTGCATCCATTGCATTTGGTTACCGCTACGGCGGCGTGCAGTTGGTTGGCGATTCCTTTATGTTTGAACAAGTGTTAAACGGTGAGCCACTCACGGAGTTGCCGCGTGACTGGATAGACAAACTACCGGGTTGGACAGTGGAATACCCCATCACGTTTATTCGCCAAGACGAAACAAAAGAACAGATGAGTCAATTTCTTTCTCGTCGGCGGGTAAAGGGAAAAGATTGTTTAGTGCTGAGCATGTTCCTGGCATCGCGTGATGATACCATGAAGATTGAAGTGGTGGAAATCATAGATGCTGGAAATGGTTTTGTGTCTTTCGGTCCTGTCTATGGTGAACTTACCGAGGGAGTGCTTCGCTTCCTGACTGCCGGGCTCTTTATGTGCTCGCTTATCCCTCACCATCCTGCACCTCAGGTGTACACCAAAAGCAAGAAAAAGAAAACCGTTACCAACTACCATATTCAGCCGCGCTCTAAGCCTGTTGTTGTCTCGACGTTAAAGGAACAGGAGAACTACCTCCGCGAGTACGGTACCAGCACAGAGGGTTTACGTGTGAGCAGTCGTAAGGCTCACATGCGCGTGGCACACTGGCAATCATTCTGGACAGGGCCGCGTAACAGTGAACGTAAGAAAATCGTAAAGTGGATACCGCCAACCTTTGTCCGGGGTTTCGTTGCGGTTTAAATAAAGTGTACCCACTCCCGTGAGGAGTGGGTACTGCTTTCTTTTTTTGTTTATTTTTTGTTCGATTTGAGCTCTTTCAGGCGCTCACCGGTGATGTTCAAACATTCAACCAGTTCGTTAACCTGCTTCATGAACAGACCGAACAGTTCTACCCAGTCACTGCCACAGTCAACCATCTGGGTCAACTCTTTGGCAACGTTCGGGTGAACCGTGGCATCGACAATCACATCCACGGACGCATGGATAGATTCAATAGTGCGGTCAACGTTTGCCCGCAGCTTTTTGGTCAGCTCCAGGTTCAGCGCTTTTGCACGATTAAAGGCCACGTCGATTTCGCCCGCACTGTGATATGTACGCTCGATAGGACGTTGGTCGATAACGTTGTTGGTGTAAGACTTCGCCAACTTGTCGACCAGGTCTTTAGGGTTGATGTTCTTTAACTGGAACTTCACGTCTTTATAACGGAAGCCCACAGGCAAAGACAGCATACCCACTTCGTGTGTAAGGGCCGATAATTGTTTGTCGATGGGTTGCAGGACGCCTTCGTGGATTTTCTGCAGCGTATCCCAGACCGACTCCAGCCTTTCAATATGATCCATAACGTACGTATTGAAGCCTGGCGGCACAGGTACCAGCATCCCGGTAAAGTTCAGGAACTTCTCTTGCTGCATCCACTTGGAGACATCAGACATGTCATCATACGTGGTCAGCGCCAGTTCCTGTTGGGGGCCGGTAAAGCCTTTCGGCAGAATCGCTGCGGCTTTGGCAACAAAGCCCGACAACGCTGCAAGTGGATTAGCATTCATACTCTTAACCTCGGAAATAAGGGGATTGGGCTACATACTAAGTCTTTTTACGTATTACCCAAACCTTATGAACGAGCCAACCTAAAAGGTAACAACTCGATGAAAATCAAATTACTCACTCGTGAACTCGGCACCAAAGTTGACATGGAAATCTACTTGACTCCGGCTAAGCTGGATGAAAACAAGCAGCCGACCACAGTAGGTAAAATCCTTAGCATCACGTCGTTACCGACCGGTAAGCGTGTTGTTGAAATCGAAATCGATGACCGGAACAAAAACCGTTTCCGCGATATCAAAAACCCTAATCCAAAAGATTTGGACGAAGTGACTGACTGGGTAGAAACTTACTTTGAAGTCTGGCACAAACGTCGTCTGCTTCTTTCGACTAAAAAACGCTAATTGACGGAGCGCTAAATGGCAGGTCCAGCTAAACAAGTCATGGGTGAAGTGATTCGCCCTCGTTTTAACGTCTATACCATCATGGACCACGCACTCGGTAACTACGAGAAGGGGGAAGATGGTTTATACTACCTGAACGGTGGTTTTGCCCACATCATGGGTTTCGCAGGTCGTGGTAATACCTTTAAGTCCACACTGATGGACTTTTGTATTTTCATGATTCTGCAACGTTACGCGGCGGCCTGGGGGTCGAAGTATGACACCGAAGTCACGGCTGCACTGAACCGACTCGAAACTGGATTTATCTCTGCCGCGAAAGCGAACGGGATTGAAGGTGGCAGTGTTCTGGATTTGATCCATGAAGGTAAATACAACATGGTCGGTTCGGACATCATGCCGGGTGAGCAGTATTACTCCGCTTACATTCGTGACGAAATTGAAAACCGTTTCAAAGAGTACATGAAAGGTAAGACGCGTGAGACGCCTTTCCTCGATCCTGTTCGTCGCGCTGCCAAGCGTCTCCTCGATCCGTGGCTGTACTCAATTGACTCCTTGTCTGAGTGGCACTCGTCGAAGATTGAAGACAAGCACGCTGAAACCGAAGTTGGTGACTCTGAGCAGAACGCCTTAAACATGCGTGACTCGCTGGAGAAATCCAACATGATGAGCCGTTGGCCCTCTGCCTTTGCCCGTGGTGGTTTCTACATGGGCTTTGTAGCGCAGCTGGCTGATGACTCCGGTAAAGCCATGTCAAGCGGTGGGCGTGGTGCTAAACCAGCAAACGCCAAACTGCTGGATGATGCGGGTGATGATCTGAAATTCGCGGGTATTCCTCGTCGTCAGCTGTCGTTCCTGACCAACTCCCTGCTGGTAGCAACCAAATCAGGTGAGCTGAAACATGACGGTAGCTACAACGCCAAAACCGGTGTAAACGAAGAGAAGTATCCAACCGCACGCTCGAAGGCAATGAATGCCTCTGTGAACGATTTGAAAGAAATCGTCTTCACGCAGTATCGTGCGAAGGGCGGTCACACCGGTGTTAAATTCCGTATGGTGTTCTCACAAGAGATGGGTCTGCTGTACCACCTCTCTCTGTGGCATTACCTGGCGGAAGTGCTGAAAGACGAATGGGGTTACACACGTTCAGGTGCCAACTATGAGCTGCATCTCCTGCCGGGGACAAAGTTCATGCGTACGACTGTACGTGACATGTGTGACGATAATCCCCGTCTGCGTCGTGCGTTGGAAATCACCGCTGCACTGGCGTACATGCAGAACAACTACCACCGTCTGGAAATGAAGTACCACATCACACCGGAGCAGCTGTATACGCTCATCGATGAGAAGTGGGACTGGAATGAAATTCTGGACAACACGGTTGAATACTGGATGTTCAAAGACCAGGAAGTCAAAGGTGGCAAACGTTGCTTAACGGCGATGTCGCTGCTGGCAATGGCAGTTGATGGTCTCGAACCTAAATTCCTGACCAAGAAAAAATAATGGCCAAGGCGGGGCAACCCGCCTTTTTGATTATTGAGGAACGATGATGCGTTATCAGAAAGATATTATCGAGCGTCTTTCTCAGGGGCTGGCCGGTGTCGACCAGCAACTTAGCGCTCAATTCAGTAATGCTTTCTCGGCCAATCGTCCCGATCTGAGAACGTTCTGCAATGAGGTTAATGAGCATTATGCACGTCTGCTCGAACCAAGTCATAGCAGTAAGGTGATTCAAATCGGCGTACCCGAACGAGAGAGCGCGATTCCATTCTGGATTGACGACCTGGAAGCCGCGGCACTACCCTGTCTCCGCAAAGCGAGGACGGTACAATGAAACTTGACCCAGCACGACGTAAGAAGGCAGAAGCTTACGCACTCCAAGTCCTCCAGTTGGTCGACCCAACGGGGATTAATGCAGAAGCCGCTAAACGCGCTTTTGCTCGCATGAACGATGAGGAATTCTCTCGTCTGCGAAACGGATTACCCATCTACAATCCGACTGCTGGGAAAGTACGCATTGACCACTTGCGCAACATTAAAATCTGTTCTGCAATGGGCGTTAGCCTGGAGCAGCGATTGTGGTTAACCGAATCGAAGACCGGCATCTTACAGCGCACGCGCTATCCGCACCTTGTCCTACGCCTCCCTGCCCGCCGTCAAACGCAGATGCAGGAAAAGAAAATGGCCGTAGCGAAGAACGACCGTGTCCGTGACAAACTCTCCGGACAAGTCGTTGGTCCATCCAAAGCCTCAGGGGTATCCTTCCCAGAAGGGTATATCATGTACTCTGACGGCCACGATTGGACCCTCAAAGAATTCTTGTGGGCGCGTGGTGGTAACGATGTCCTTCAACGGGCGTTTTACCAGTCAATCCGTAACACGGGTAAAGGTCGTATTGATTTAGAAGGGGCCGAGCGTACGAGTTCGAAAGCAACCCGTACCTGGTCGTCGTATTTCAAAGCCATGCACATTGGCAATAACATAGGTCGTCCTGAATGAGACTATCCCGACGCTTCTTAGTGGATATTGATGCTCTGTTCGATACCCGTATCGGCTGGCTCAAAACCATCAAGCCCGACGCCATGGAAAAACTCGACTTAGACGTATACCGTCGACGATTCACTGAAACGTGGGCGGAAGTTGTCGGGGTAGAGAATTGGGCAGAGACTTACGCACAGCGAGATAAAAGGGCGTTGATGAACTCTGGCCCTACAGAGTTACTGGCGACGCTTAAAAATCAGTTCGAGGCGATGCTCATGGAAATTGAGATGCACTCGCCTATTGAGCATCCGTCGGTAACGGTGAACCTTTGGCCGTACACCGATTTGTCGGATAAAGAAGTACAGGATTTTCTGGATATGTTCCGCGCTCACTTTAGTGGTGTGCGGGCAGAGGTGGTCGTCTGGTCTCACAAAGACCTGACGCCAGGGAGGCTGGCTTCGGCGTGGGATGGGTGGATTATGTACGATTGGTATCCGTGGATTAAAATGCAAGCCAGTAACCTGGCAAAGCGTATCCCGGAGTTTACTATCACTCGTCCAAGTCTGCTGACGCCAGAACTGACGCCAGAGACCATTGAGTTTATGCAGCGCGATGGGGTGAACCCCTTTAAGGAGCACACCCGCTTTATGGCCGAATACGTGACGGTAGATTGTAAGGACACGGCGTTGTTTAGCCTTCGTCGTCCTCCGAAGTCTGCTTCGAGCGAGAGTACGCCGCCTGCATGATGTGGCCTACATCGATAGCGTCACCCACAGGAGCCAACTGTCCCGGATTCAAGTCGATATCTTCGATACGAGGCCGGGGTGGTTGGTATCCTACATTTTCTTCTGGCGGCGCGTCGTGACGTTTGATTCCAACACCGGCGCGTTGCATCAGGAAGCCGTTCAGGGCGTTTGCAACATCTTGGGTTGCCTCTGCACCTTTCTCCGCCGCCTTAATTTTACGTTTCGACAAAATTTGTTTGTCGACACTGTTTAAAAGTCGATCGATGCGGTCAACCGCTTTCAAGTCTTTATGAACTTGAGATTCGGATGCCATGTCATTGGCGAGACGGATACGGAGTTGTTGCGTTTCGCGGAGAAGTGAATCTTCGTCATCCACATTCCCGTCGAAGGCTTGATATTTCACTTCTTCGCTCATGGTAACCTCTTCTTAAAAAGAACTCAGACAGATATTATCTCACTGAGACATTCTCTCACTTTAGGATTAAGCTATGTTTAACTGGCTCAACACACGTTTAAAGCGATACGCCGTAAAGCAGCGTAGAAGCTTTCTGGAGGCCGAGTTCCATAAGAATACCCGTAACCCTTTCCAGAAGGTGCTGGTAGGCTTAGAACTCATTACAGAGCCTCTGGAATATAATGGTGCGGCGTTTGTACCGTTATCCGTTCGTGGGAAGTTAGAGCTGCGTATTGAGAACTTTGATACGCTCTACGAACGGCTGCAATTCTACATCCGTGAGTACACCCGCGTGGCAAACGGGAGCTCACAAACCTGGATTGCCCTGCCCGATGAATTGGACAAAAAGAAGGACGATACACAGCTCCGTTGGATTGACCAATACTTTGGGACGACCAATCCAGAAGTCGTACGTGATAAACTGCGCAAGGCGTTCGCCTTAATCGATTACTATCGACCAGCGTTCACCGAGCGTGATACTCCCGAACAAGATGCGTTAGCGAATATGACCGCGCACATCTTTCGTGAGTTAGAAACGATAGTGGAACACTATCTCTAACTCGAACTTTATCCACCCCTTGTAACAAGGTGATTTATGGATGACAAGAACAGCGTCATAAAGGAGCAGATCCATCACGGATCGCCCCAAGACGATCCTGCGGGTAAACCGCTACAGGAAGCCTACTGGAAATTGTGGAAACAACAACAGTACAGCCGTGCACAATGGACGGCGTTATTAGGCGAGTATGTGCGGAATCCGAATTATGCGACCAAGTCCAAAGCCACTGACAAAGACCGGGTTCAACGGTTAACGACAGCGCTAACGGGCGGGAACAGTCGCAACATTAAAGTCGACCTTACCTGGCGACGGTTTATCGAAGGTCTGGTAGTCATGAAAGTCGATGTATTGACGGTCACGGTTATCACGGTGAAAGGCAACTTCGGCGATGAGCGTGAAGTGAAAACGTCTACGCGGCCGAAAGAAGACCTTCTGAAAACCTTGCGCGGGGAAGACCGGGAAACACCACGCATGAGTGCGACAGAGGAACTCAACATCCTCTTTACCAATCCGCGTGCGACCGCCGGTCAGATGGAACACATTCTGGGCAGACTGCTATGGCTCATCTTTGCAGAGTACCGCATTGATTCTGAGTTCTGGCAACGGTTGTCGACGAACTATGTCAACAATCCGGCAAACTGTCCGGCAATTGCTTCGCGACGTAACGATATGCGGCACAACATGCAGCAGAACATGCGGATGCGGAAGAAGTTGTCCTGGAAGCGCTTTTTAATGGTGCTCAAAGCCATTGACGTGCGTAAGCTGGAATGTAGTTTCACCTTTACGAAGGAGAACTCCAACTTCGTCTATGAGTCGACTGTTGTCATCGACCTCACGAAACTGAATTTCTGGAGACCGTAATGAAACTGAATAACATAGACGGCATCACCAACCAAATCGGTAACAAGGTCAGTGGTGTCCAGTCTGCGGTCGGTAATACGGTACAACGCGGAACGGATGCCGTTAACCGCGTACAGTCAACAGTGGACAACGTCGGCAAAGGTGTAGAGACGGCACAGAACCTCTACAACAACGTGAGCGAGAAAGCAGGGGAAACCTTTGACAAAATCGCAAACGGTGGGTCATCACTCAAAGAGAAGCTGGGTAACCTTTTTGGCGGCAGTGATACTTCCTCAGTCGGCGGGACGAAGACGGCGGGCTCGGGTGCATCGGGTGTATCGCCCGGTCAGAAAATGCCGACGTTTGCGACGGATACGAAAGCAGCATTGCCTGTACTCGATCCGCAAAAGCGCGACGTTTCTGAACCGTTCAAGCCTGTCAACAAGGAAGGCATGTCTGCACTGGGCTATTTGAGTCCGGGTGGGGCAGGCAGCCTGTTGTCGAAAGGGTGGTCAACCCTGACGGAGTTACGCGACAAAGCGTTAACGGCTGTAGGTACCGATTACGCGTCGGTGAAAAACCGTCTGGAACAAACCATGAACATTGCCGGGCAGCTGGCAAAACTTCCCAGCGAAATCAGCCAGGAAGTGAATGGTTACATGAACCAGTTTAACAGTGCGAAATGGCAAGTCACCGCAATGATTGACGATGCCACTCACACCTTCGACTCGTTCAAAGACCTGGGCGATTACTTAGCGATTGACAACGTGCTGAAAAGCTTCGGGGTTGGTAGCGACAGTAATGGCTATAACTCGTTCTCGACACTGGACATCAATACCTCTTCGGCGTTGATTTACGGTATCTCAACCAAATTGAACGAGTACGGTCTGCCAGGCAAAATCGACCCGATGGTGCAGGCAATTAGTGACCCGGTGGCGCAAGAAGCGTTATACGGGGAGTTGATGGTGCAAGCCTCAGCAACCGGGAATCTGGATTCCGTGGAGTATTACCTCCCGAAACTCAAACCCGGCCAAGGTCAGCAAATCGCGAAAGACGTCATCAAGAACCTGATGGCAAATCTGCGTGTAGAATCCGGTATTGGTTTCCGTCAATACGGGCAGCGTTTGTTAGCGCTGTTTAATGCGCTTGACCCTAACTGGGACAAGTCGAAAACCAATCCGGCGATGACCGAGCTGTACTTGTACACGTACGCTGGCAGCAATGCCATTCAGGCACTCTTAACTACCGACCGTCGCATGTATGTGATTGCCGGTGGCAGTGTGCAGTACCAATCCGCCAACTCTCTGGTGAATACCTACTTCGCCGTCTAACAGGTACCGTTTATGACTAATGATAAAACTACCTTTTTGCGGGCAGCGCTGGATGCTGTTAGCAAAGCCAACGTGCCGATTAATCAGATGGCCACGATGTACGGGTTCTCCTTAACAGGTGAACCTAGCATTGGGGCACCGGTCAGTCATGTTGTGCTCTCGCCGGATGAGAAGGATGCGTTTGTTCGCTACCTTCGTAGTCTCGGCTATCGTTGTCACCTGAAAGATTTTGTCCCATCAACTGACGGGTTGAATCACTACAACATCTACTCCCAGGCCAGAACCTTACTGGGTAAGATGGCGAGTAATTTTTATTCGCAACCAGAAGGGAAATACTTCGATACGGTTGACGGGCGTTTCTTAACGCTCGAAGGCTATTACCATTATCTGCGTATTCTGGATTACGCGATGTACACGTACTGCCGCGATATCGAACCTGCACCGCTGTTAACCACTGACAACATGGCAACAGCGGTAATGCGTGAGATGGTAGCGAGGTTCCCGGACATTCGTAAGCTTGCGAAGTACGAAGGGGCGGACTGTATTCGCATTGGTCGGAGTCTGAAAGCCGCGATTTATGGCGGAACAGATTATCGTCCTGGCGCGTTCAGTGCGTTCTCAGCCCACCGTTTTATGACGGCAATGGTATTTAAGTTGCACACTTTGACTATTGACGGCGTGAGTCTGGGTAACATTCTGTCTGCGCAGGTACATGCTGGCGTCCCACTACTTCATTACTACGTGATGAACGGGCGACAGATAAACCCGCCGCATTCGGACTGGTTACCTGGGGTGGTGGCGCAAATCGTACAGCATATCGATCCGTACGGTGAGACGTTCGACCCCCACGCCGTTATCCAGCAAATAGGAAACGACGATGGGTCTGTTTGACACGTTAGACAAACTCGACAAGCAACGTGAAGCCGACGTTTTGAAAGTGGCCGGTGAATCGGTACGTGTCGAGACTGAGAAAGAGTACGTGATGTGGGTGAAGCCGACGGAAGAAGGCTGGGCGTGGTTGTTTGAACAAGCCGCCGACATCTACATGGACGTGTTGATGCCGATTGCACGCGGGCGTCGTCGGGTACGTTTACACAGTGGCGGGAAAGCTGAGCTGACTGTGAAACGTATGGGTGCAGAAGGCAAGATTGAGGAGAACTCGGATATCGGGTTTGGTGCAGGCTTGTCTTTCTACGAAGACGGGCACCTCGCGCATTTAGTGCGCCGCATCCACATGGATGCCGGTGAACTGAAAGACCGTGGTGCGAAACACTGGGACATCGACCTGTTCTATACCGTGTCCGGACACCCGGCACTGGAAACACAGGAAGACTTTGATGCCTTAGTGAGCGAGCTCCGCGATGCAACCTCGTTCGGTCGTTGGGTGAAGGTGGAATTGGAAGTAGAACGTTTTGAAATCGACTCGATTAAAGACGTAATGCCGTTCCCTGTGGCCGAAGCGATTCCGGGTGGGCCGAAAGACCCAGAGACGCAGGAGATGCTACGCCATTACTGGGATTCTGAAACCCGCATCTAAGTAATACCCTCTCCTTCGGGAGAGGGATACTTTATTTTATCCTTAAGGAGTATGCAATGGTTATTGGTTACTTTTTTAATCGCCACGGAATTGTGTTTGTGTCGGGTATTGCTGTAGATGGGCGACGTGTCCGTACTTTGGCGTTGTCCGAAGAAGAGAAGGAACATTGGGAGGATGTGCTGTACCCGTTCCACGACAAGAAGATTGCCTTGGCACAACGCATCACTTACGGCTCAAGCCCACGGGTCGCGTTCCACAAACACTCTGATAGCGGTCAGGACAACCTTGTTATCATGTCAGGGGAAGAAGGTCGACGGTTGGCAGAAGTGTTGCTACAGTTTAATCCTCCGATGTCTAGTGGGCCATTTATTTATCTCACGGGACATCCGGATGCGGACACCATCACCTGTCAGGCGATGATACTTCTATAATTTACAAAAGCGGGTGTATGTATGTAAACACCCGCAAGGATACCCGAATGATGAATAAGATTGCTTTTGAGAAAGGCACCGGCCTGATTGTTAACGAAGTTATTATCCCGAACACGGACAATGCGTCCTGGGAACATCTGGCCCTGCGTTTGAACGGTAAGAAGGTTTCCGTTACGCTCACTAACGAACTCGCACTCAACGGCAACCTGGCTAAAGCCGGGCCGGAGTTTGCGGCGTTCAACGTTCCCCACAGCGTCGCCGTTTGTTTTTTGAAGAACGCGTACTTCACTAGCCGCGTCTACAGCTGGAAGCTACTGGCTTCCCTGAATAAGTCGGTGGGCCTCAATGCCAAACAGGGCATACCGAACGACCACATTGCTAATCACGGTATCGCTATCGTGGTATCGCGTGCCGCAGGCGATGATCTGGCCTTCTCTTTCTGTTACGCCTACGGAGCACAGGATGCAGCTGCCTAATGCCGAGATTCAAATTCATGCCGTAAACAGTTGGTACACCGATTCGCTGGTGTACCAGTTCGGTAGCTACGAACAACAGCGTAGCAAACTTTACCGCTGCCTCGGCGAAGTCGCTGAGGGTGTGCAAAAACACGATAACCTGAAAGTGGCCGCGGGAGCAGGTCGACTACTGTGGACGTTTATCGGACTCGTGCATTTCTCGAAGCCCGCCAACGACGTTCCGCTGCATGACCAGCTTGACCATTACATCCAGTTAAAGGTGAAAGCTACCAACAAACATGCGCAACTGCACGCATTGATGCACAACACTTTGGATCTTGTCTGGCAGACGCCTGAGGAAGGTGAGTTCTGCCTGCACAGCTTCCTGAAAGCCTTCGGTGATTTCATGATGTCGTTAGGCTCACTGTGTCGGGTGTGTGGGTTGGAGTTTGACCGGGTCGTCTACAACGGTCACTACGCACTGATTCGGACGCGGGGTGTAATGAATGAACTGGGTATGTTCGTACTCAGCCCCGACGACTTTGATGGCGACTCGATAACACAACCCCTGGTCAACGAGAAGCTCCCGTCGGGTCAGTTGACGCACTTCTATATCGAAAGTGGTCTAAACGCCGCAGCGGCGAAAGCCTTCGTGCCTTACGTTCACACACCGTTTGCGTCTCACAAGGTTGATGAGGTCAGTGATAAGTTGGCAGAGGCGTTGGAAGAACTGCTGGAGCGCCACATCTACGCCGATGATAAATGGCGGCATCTTACGTTCGAGCGGACGCCAAAGATTCTTATCACGTACGAAAACGGCACCGTGACGGCGACGTACAACGACGACCTCAAGTTTATCATGAACGCCCTAAAACAGGATAATGCACACCATGAAACAATATCTGGACTTACTGCGTGATGTTCGCGAAAACGGGGATGTAAAAGCCGACCGTACCGGTACGGGCACCCTCTCTGTTTTCGGACGCCAGATGCGCTTTAACTTACAAGAAGGTTTTCCGCTGGTCACCACCAAAAAGGTTCACCTTCGTTCAATCATCCATGAGCTGCTGTGGTTCCTCATGGGTGACACCAACATCCAGTATTTGAAAGACAACAACGTCACCATCTGGGACGAATGGGCGGATAAAAACGGTGACTTAGGCCCGGTGTACGGTAAGCAATGGCGTAGCTGGATTGCACACACGGAAATGTCGGCGTTTCATAGTGCTGGGTGTGCAGAGCTCGAATCCGAGGGATGGGAACAATCAGGGACGTGGGAATCTGACATCCTGTACAGGAAAAGTATTGACCAAATCGCCAAAGTGGTTGACCAGCTGCGTAACGACCCAGACAACCGCCGCATTATTGTCAGTGCCTGGAACGTGGCAGAGCTAGACGAGATGGCTTTGGCACCGTGTCATGCGTTCTTCCAGTTCTACACACGCGAGTTGTCAGTCGCCGAACGATTAGACTGGATGGAAAATAACCTTCCTGATAAGTTTGAAGCGATCCGCTTTAGTAATGATATCATTAACAACGACACACTGATGCACGCGGTAATTGACAACGAAGGTGTCCCAGCTCGCGTTCTTTCTTGTCAGCTCTATCAGCGTAGTGCGGACATGTTCCTTGGCGTACCGTTTAACATCGCGTCTTACGCCTTGCTGGTACACATGTTTGCACAACAGGCGAACATGGCGGTAGGCGACTTCGTCTGGACAGGTGGTGATACGCATCTGTACTCCAACCATCTGGAACAAGCTGACCTCCAACTTACCCGTGACCCTAAACCGTTACCGAAGTTGGTTATCAAACGTAAGCCCGATTCCATCTTCGACTACAAATTCGAAGACTTCGAGGTTGTCGATTACATTTCGCATCCGGCGATTAAAGCGCCCGTCGCGATCTAACGTTACCGAGGTCTGTATGACTGACAACAACATTATCCCGTTCGCTAAACCGGCTGCAACGAAAACCGCTGAACCTATTACAGTGGCCTCCGGTGATAAAGGACAGGTAATCAATCTTAGCACGCCAGATGTGGGCGGGTTAGAGATTCCTCAGCCAGATGGTACCACCAAGACGATTCTGTTCTCTGCGGACATGATGGACTGGTGGTACATTATTGCGGTGCGTATGTGGGCACGTTGTCCGGAAGGTATGGTTGACCGTATCTTCATTAACACTGACCGTGGTCTGCACGAACAAGGTGCGTGGTTTGATCAAAAGCGTACCTTGAGCATCCGTATCAACCGTAACCAACTGGTGCAGATTGCTGAGGCGTTGCCGTTCATCCTGACCTCAACCTTTAACGGTCAAATGGACGACGACCTCTACATGCAACTGTCGGCGTTAACCGCAGAACACCGTGTGGAGGACGATATTCCGGAGTATAAAGAAGCGTTGATTATTCATCCGACGTTAGACCCGGAAGAGTTCTGTTTGATTTGGGTGGAGTGCTAATGAAAAACAGACTGTTTCTTTTCTCCGATGCATTTTATACCACGAACTATGACACGTATAACCACGGCGTCGTAGCCGCCCGCGATGAGAACGAGGCACGTCATCTTGTGCCAACGGTTATCGATTTGGTTGACGTGGGTGAAACTGACGCGCACGGTGCACTGTTGTTTGCGGAGGGTGTGCGTAACTGGCCAGAACGCCATCGCTACATTAACCGTAGTGTTGTTTGTCCGGGTTGGAAGGTCATTGAAGGTGGTGACCTGACCGACTTTGAGCGCAAGCTTATCGAGATGTTGGGTCTGCCGCCAGACATCGACTTGCGCTTTAAGAACTACGCCAAAGTCCCTGAGACGAGTGAGTTCGGTGTCCCACCTGCCGCAGGGCAATGGACGGTTACCATTATCTCGCAGGAGCTCGGTGGAAATTCGCAGATTCACTTTAATGGGATTCCATCGTTCGACGCGCAGTTCGAACCGGGTGAACACACCGCGACGTACACCTGGCAGGAAACTGAAAACCTGCCGGTGACTATCGAACATGTGTTAGCCGATGTGTTGAAATATGTTGGTCGTGCCACTGAGTATCACGACTGGGCAGCACAAGCGCGTCACCATTTCTATTCCCGTACTCCGGTCGAAGGCTGGGAGCAACTGACCGAACAAATCGGTTATCACACCCTGACTTGGTACCGTCACCCGGACTGGCAGAAGCTGGTACCGGAATATGTCCGTAAAGAAGCCTCCAAACTTACCGTGGTCACTGACGAGAACGGTAACATGCGGATGGCAAAATACTAACGAAGAGGTAATCAAAGTGTCTATGACTCCAATTAACTATAATCTGGTAGTGAAAGAACTTTCGAATGGTCTGGTAGCATTAGACAGTGACGAAGCAAAACGACTCAACTTCCGACCGGGGTTGGATCTGAGTGAATTCCGTACCATTCGTTACGGTGCAGGTCGCCAGAGAGGGGTGACTGCGCACGCAGTCGATATGGCGGCAAAGCACCGCGGTAGCGTACTGTACTTGGTTCATGCCGTGGCGTTGCGTGACGAGGTCGTGGAAAAATTCCATGCGAAAGCTTCTGGTGACGGATGGCTCACAGTACATTCTGGCTATCTGCCAGAAAACTGGCAGAACGCAACAGGCTCTGGACTCTCTGGTTATGAGAAGTTCAGTTTGGTCATTGTCGATGAAGCTGGCTTCTTCTTCAACAAGTTTAGCTTTGACAAAATTTACCGTAGTCTGGCTGACGTCGTCACGCCGGATGTGGTTATTCATCTAATCAATTAAGAGAGTAAGCAATGAGCAAGAACGAGCAGGTTCAGGATACACAACTGGCAACTGACCCGATGGACTTCGGTGATATCCCAGGGCTTGACCCGGACATCACTGTTGAAGGCGGTGTGGACGCAGCGACCGAAGACGACGGTTGTGCTGGCGGTGCCTGCAAAATTTAACAAATTGGTGTGTCCATATGGACACACCACTTATTTTTTTACCCAAAAGGAAAATTATCATGGGCGACCAATTCGTCATTCAGGTACCACACGCTGTCATCTTCGAACCTAATAAACACCTTGCCGATATCAATGCGCAGATGGCAAGCTACATTCATCATGCGGGCAGTGCGCCGTGGGAATTTGAAACAATCTATGCTGCGGCAGTGAGCAAAGAAACCGGTTTAACCCGCGTTGAAGGTAAAGTGCGTACCGAAGACGGTAAACTGGAAATCAACGACATCGTGTTCCCTCTGCGTTTAGCAACCGCGGTGTACAAAGGCGAAGTTACCCATCCTCGCTACGTCCGTCTGTACAGCATCGCCGATTGCGTGAATCACGTTATTGGCTGGTCGAAAGCACGCGGCATCCTCGACAACGGTGTCTGGTTCACCCAGGGCACTAAGCTGTATGAAGAAGATGGTGAAGCAGCAACTGGTGTGGGTAAGAACAAACATCCGCTCATCATGGATGGCCTGGGTGATGCACTGGTGGTTCTGGTAAACCTGATGGAACTGACCGGTCACGAGTCGCTGGAAATTGCCTGCTGGGCTGCTGGTGACGAATTCAGAATGGGTAACACCCATTACCTGTTCCACAAAATGCGCTACCACATCACCTGTGCCATCGATGAGCTGTGGGGTGTTGTCGGTTTGGATTCGCCGAAGAAGCTGGATTTCAAATCGTTCGATAACGCGGTGTGTATTAACATCGAATACCACTACAGTGAAATGATCGCGTACGCTAATACACTGGCGAAAGCGTACGACATGAATCTGGAACAATGCTTCTCCCTGGCGTGGGATGAAATCAAAGACCGTAAAGGTTTCTTGAACGCCGACGGCATCTTCATTAAAGAAGCTGACGCCTAATATAAAAAAAGCTAGAGGACATTTCGCATGAAGATTTTCTTAGTGACCGACGAGTTTATCGCCGGGCCGGTTAATCCGTCGTTCCGTGCCATTGTGGTTGCGGCGGATGAATCGGGTGCACGCTGGGTCGTGGCGCGACAGAATGCAGGGCCGGGGATGGAAAACGTCCGACAGGCATGTGCTATCTGTTTGGGCGATACCGAAGTTGAGATGGAGACGGTGCTGTCTTACACGCCGGGTCAAGGTACGGGGAATATGGTGAAATCCCACAAACCGCTCGATGTCGAGGGGGATACTTTCTATCGAGTCAACAAAGACACGGTAACTGACCCCTATCCGCTTCTCCCAGAGCATCCAGACCGTTTATCGGACAACGAGGTAACATACTGGCTCTCGACGGGTACGGGCCTCCTGATGCGTCTGACGGAGCGTGAGACCCGACTGCCGAACTACACCGGTGAGCCGGGTGTGTACTCGGAAAAAGAAACGTATGCGCAATACTGGCGTCCTGGCCATACAGCGGGGCGACCGGAATATTTGCCAACCGACTCATTGAAGGTTGAGCATTATCTGGCCCGTCCTGAGTCAACGAATATTTTCACGTTGGCCGAAGCGCACAGCATTGTGTCTCGTTTATCTCAGGCACCGTATCACACCGATGCGTCGCGTGACCTGTTAAGCTACCTGTGGGATAACTTTGTTTCCTACACGGAAGTGGGTTCTGACAAACCGGTGAACGACCTGCTGATGTTTAGCGGTCAGAAGCTGTGGTTCCAGGGTGAGAAAGCGCGCGACTGGATTATGTCCATTCCGCACTGCATTGTCCATGTTCGTAATCTCAATATGGATGCCTAACGATGGAAAAGCGACTGCACAGAATCAATTACACTGGTGCTGAGCAGTTGTTTGTGGACGGTGAGCTGTGGTTAGACCATGGTCTCACCCTGCAACAACTGGCTATACTTAAGTGCATCTCCGAACACCACGGTGGGGTAGAGTTCATCTTTACCGACCAACCTATTCCGGAGTCCGTGTGGACGGACAGGCGTAATCTGCTGTTCTGGAAAGTCGGTGAGAACTTTGTAAGGAAGATGCTCTACACGCACAAGTGGCGAGGCGGTTGTCATGACCCCATGAACGTATTGAAAGTTTCTTCTCGCTTCGGGACAGAGATGTCGTACGTACAAACCTGGCCAAAAGATTTGGGTGAGAATAGCGTGGTGGTGTGGTGGAGAAACCCTGGTTTGGATGCAACACCGTACATCGTGTTTGAATACCAACGCAAATAAAATAAAAGCCGAGTAGCCCAATGGGCTACTCGCTTTCTTTTTTTGCCTTTACGAAGCAGATGTATCGTACACGAGACCATCCAACTCCGTGACGCTGATAAGTTTACTGATGTCCACGCCGTCAGACGGCACTTCGGTCAGGTACACTTCCAATCGACCAATCCAGGCGAACGACTTCCCGTTAAACCGCAGGGAGTGCTTGTCACCGGAAACCGCCTCTGTCGCATAAACCTCATCCTCACTGATAATGAGGTTGTACTTATCTCTAATCAGAGGCAGTAACCCTGCTGCGGTCGTTACCCCGGTCGCATCCACCGAAATAACAACATCCGCAAACAGGTGATCCATAAACAATCGACGGTAGGTAACGGAAAACTTACCAAACGTTCCCTTCTCCAGAATCCCGTTGACATCGAGGGTGGTGTTGAGCCGCGTGTAATACGTCGGGTCTTCTTCACCTGGGCCTGCAATGTTAGCCGGGGTACCAAAGGCCAGTTTGTCCGACGTCACTCCCTTCGTCGTAAAACCGGGATTTTTGGCCACGATTAAATCGTAGACCAACTCTTTTGCGCTTTTACCAAACAGACTCATTCTGTTTTTCCTCTCTGCGATGTTAACTTACCCTTAACGGGCCTGCGTCAGGAAGATGTTCGCAATTTGTCGGGCAGGAACAAGGTCGAAAGCAGCGTTCATGATGTTACCTTGTGACCAGGCAGAGGCGGCATTTTGTGCCCAGATAGAGGCGTTGATTTTCGCACGCTCAATCCCCACTACACGTTCACGCAGTGTTGCAGCACCCAGTACCGCCATAAACTCACTGAACTTGTTATCGTCGTCCCACACGCCAGTATCGGTGACGATAGGCATGTACATGACGCGCGACAAGTCGCGGATAGTTACCTGAATATCACACGACAACGGCACACCGTCACCACGCCAACCGAGACCACCGGCACCAAACTGCAGCGACAGGTTCGTTACCATGGCATTGCGCATGGAGTAACGACCGCGTGAGTAGCACTCAAGGTAGAACGGGTGAGTAAACGATTGTTTACCCGTGGCGATAGGACAGACCGCCGCTAACCAAAACGACATAGGCACGAGCAAATCCTGGAAGACGTCCAAATCATTACCCGACCAACACCGTAGTGGGATGGACATGGTAATATCGTCTCCTGATGTATCAGACGAGTCCCACACTTCCGGGAAGTCAATCACTGACGAGTTGTACAGTGACATAATCCCTGAAAGGTGTAACAAGTCCAACGCGCCGGTGAATGCAGACTTCAAGCCAGTAACGAGACCGTCAATGGCATCAAAGCCGGTCTTGCCTCCTGACAGGTTGACTTCCAGCGAACGGGCTTTCTGCGTGACCGAGTTCACGGTACCAGAAATCTCCGGCTCTTTGGTGGTGTTCGAGAAGTTGCGGCTGACTGTATCACGGCCATCAATCTTCCAGGTAATCCACTGCGAACCGTTACGGATTTCCGATGCAGCTTGTTCGGAGACATTTTCCCAGGTGCGTTCCATCATCCCGACCATGTCTTTAAAGAAGCTGCCGACGTTTTCTTTTTGCCCTTGTGCCATCCAGTTTTCAATCTTGCCGATGTCCAGGTTATTCTCGTCCATCGCATTCGCAGAGGATTGCGTATTGGCGGCGTTCTCCTGGTTCTTTTTCATTTCGGCAAGTTGTGCCTGCAAGCGTTCCTCTTTGGACTTCGCCGCATTCTCAAAGTCCTGACCAGTACCGCCTGCTTGTTGGGCATCGGTTATCGAACCCTGCATTCCGTTGACGAGTTCGTTTTCCTGCTGGGTGGCATCATTAAACCCGGCACTGTAGGCAGGGTCTTTACGGGCCACGGTTTCCAACATCCCGAGCGAAACCTCAAACTGACCGGCTTTACTCTGGACATTTGTGGAGTACGTGGCTTCGTTGTAGAACGCCCGAAGACGTGCTGCAAAATCTTCCTCATCATCCCCGGCTTTCTTGCGAATCTCTTCAATGGTCTTCGCCTGATAGTTCGCCAGGGTCTGGTAACGGTTGATCATGCGGTAGATATCAAACTCCCCGTTATCTTTCCAGATGTTCGGGAGCATCGAGTACCACTCCGCACGCTCAGCGTTGTATTTGTTCTCTTTGTCGTTGACATCATAGCCTAACGCAAAGGTACCGAGCACCCCAGTGGGCACCAGACGACGGTAAACCAACTGCGTGTTCACCATGTTCTGTACCGCACGCAGATAAAGGTGCATGGTTGGCATCACGTAGTAGTAACGCGATGTCTCTTTGTTCAGCACCACTTTCAGGATGCGTGGAGTAATCAAGATAATCGCAAAGGCGACAGTCCCGACAGTAGCCCAGAGGGCGGCAGCGGCGACATAGGTGCCGATACTGCGCAGCATACCCGGATAGTTACCGGTACGGGCTAAGTAGGCCAGGTTCGAGTCGTACATGTTTGCGAAGAACGCAGCGACCCCAAGATAACGCGGCTTACCGAATCGGCAATGCAGATAGAAGGCATTCTGGTTAATAGCTTCCCAGTAGAACGTCCCCATCTTGTACGACCCTTTCAGGTCTTGGCTGCTGATTTGTTGTTGTTCTTTCGAACTGGTTGATTGGGGTTGTGCAAACGCCCCGGTGGAGGGAGGGTCTGCAAACAGTGTGAACTGTGGGGGTGCATTAATGGCGCGAGAACCCCCGAGGGTGGTATCTTCAAACGACATCATCGCATTGGAAAAGCGACGAAGACCCAAGAAGCGTTCGTCTCGCCGCTCACCTGTCCCACCGAATAGCGTCTTGACCCAGCTTGAGTCTTCTAATTTGCGTGCATCCACGTTTCACCTCTTAAAGAAAAGGGGGCATTGCTGCCCCCGTATTTAGCTCGCCTTACGGGTTACGTTCAGCGACGGTGTGGGTTGAGTGATAGACTGCTGACGGGCAGCGGAACCTGGAGGTGCAGCTCCTTGCGCCTGTGCCTGATTCCCGCCTTGTGGCAGACCACGACCTGGGTTGGCTTTCATAAAGTCACGGATCTCTTTAAGATACCCGGCCGACTCTTTGAGTACCTGGAGTTGCTGGACATCGACCGGCACGGTGTTCAGTGTCGGTGTGGACGCCGTGGCATCTGAACTGTTCGCCGCTGGCTGCTGGGCGGTTTTCTGCAACTGCTTCTCAGCACCTGCTTTGACCTTCGCAACATCCGTCGGTGACAATCCATCTGCCGCTGCAGCGGCAGCAACCCCATCCGCAGTAGCAGCGGCATCGCCTCCACCAGAACTGCTACCTGGAGACGGTACTGCTGGCCCTGCGTTACCCGCGGCGGTAGCCTGTGCATCCGCAGCCGCTTGTGCGCCTTTTGCATCCAGCGCATCATCACGACGTGCAGCGTTGTCCGCAGGCAAGTCATCAGCAGCACCCGCGATAGACGGGTCGTTCGCGGCACCCGCAGCAACTGCCGGGTTAGCCGGTGTCAGGTTTTTGGTGATATCCGAAGTCATTCCCGGTGTAGCCGACATCACGTTGGCAGAGACTGCCCCCATGCGACGGTTCAACTCCTGGATAACGCCATCAATCGTCCTGTTACGACCCTGACCATCGTAGAACACCCCTTTGTTCCCCGAAAGGATAGCCTGCGTAATTCCCGGTGCACGCGCTGACGGTGCAGACGGGTTCTTCTGCCAGGCTTTCAGGAACAGCTTACCGCCACCGGCACCCAAGAAGTGGTACAGGTAGGCCACCGCAGGCGGTGGAGCCACGCCACCCAAATCACGTTGTGCGGATTGGATGTTGTCACGGATAAACTGCATCCCCAGCAGGGTGTTCGCCCATGGGTCAAGCTGTCCACCGCCGGTGTTGAGCTTATTCGGGATACCAAACTTATTCCCGTAGCCCTTCATCATATCGCCCCAAGTTCCGTTAATGAACTGGAACAACCCACCGGCCGTACCTGCTTTGTTAGTCACGGTGTAGTCGAAACTTGACTCCGCTTGCGCCATCGCCAAGGCCACAGCTGGCGGGACACCAAACATCTTCGCCGCATCGGCAATCATTGCCCGAATGTTTTGAACGTTCAGTGCCCCACGACGTCCGAGTTTAGACAGCGGGTACTTCTCTGCCAGACTCTTATAGTCACCGGCCTGGACTTCACCCAGGTTAATGGATGATTGTCCGGTGGTTAACTTCGCGTAGTTCTCAATCCCGCCTACGGCATCAACAGATTGGCCAAGGTCGTTCGGCACACCGTTAAAGCCCGGTACTGGCGCATAACCGTTCGCCCGTTGCTCAGCGGCACTGCCTTTGCCGTAGGTTTCAAAGAACTTGCTCTGCGGGTCATCGTCCTTGGTCTGGAAGAAGTTGGTGTTCTTGTCACGGCGTTGCCACTGGGCACGTTTCCCAGCCGACTGCGTTTCCTTCAACAGGTTACGCACGGCCAAGTCCGCTTCCTTCGACAGCACGCGCAACGTTTCCAACTCTTTGTCGACCGTACGCGGATCGGTGTTGGCTTCCCCACCCAATGGGTTGAACGGGATTTCCCACACGGACTGACGCACACCCCCTTTCAGGTTATACGCCCCACGTACCAACAACGCGATTTCGTACAGGTAACCCCCCGTCATTTTCAGGTTCAGTGGATCGCCGGTCGGCAGGTAACGTTTCACCCCGACCAGGAACGTCATGAAGGCAGGTAAGAAGCGGTTAAAGAACCACAGCTTATACCGGTCTTCTTTCGGTCCACCGATTGCATCAGGTGCAAGCACCGCAATCGCTTTCTTCCAATCCCCTTTGTAACTGGCGGACTTCACATCGACGTCTTTGATGACTTCTTTCTCGAAGAGATTCATCTGTGTGCGTGCAGCTGAATCAATCGTCACCAGGCCATACGTTTTCCAACGCAGGGATTCGAGGGCATCCAAATCTTTCTTGTCTGCCACCGCATTCCAGTCGACCTGAATCTGAACCTGTTCCGTCCCATCTTCCCAGCCCTGAGTTTTGATGGTGTTCTCGTTACGCTCTTTATCAAGCGAGGCGAGTTTCTGCGTAGACTCGGCGACAGAGGCAGACTTCACCCCTTCGACCGCTTCCCGCATCCCTTTCTTCTCAGCGACCTTATCATCAACCAGCCAGTCAATCTCTTTCCCGACCCGGTCTTGCACTTTCATCACTTCATCCGCATCCAGTAAATCGGGTGAGGTGAAGGTGATAGCATCCCAGGCTTTCGAGAAGAAGCCCTGATTCACTTTACGTGGGTCAGTAAGGGCATGGAAAGCGTTGGCGTCTTTCGACATCTTCGTTTTCGCCCACAACTTCTTCTGGTCAGCTTTCGAGGTTTTCGATTGATCAGCCACATCGGCTAACTGGATATCATTATCCATTGACTTCAATGCGGTCACCCAACGCAGGTACACTGGGATGAAGCGCTGGAGCATGAATGCCTGGAAGGCCAGCATTTCGCCTTTCTCTTCCAGATTCACACCGTACCCTTCGGCCAGTTTCTCTACGTCTTTGGCTGCCATGCCGCGAAGCGTGGCTTGACCTTTGTCGTCGTAGCTGATGTATTGTTTGATGTTGTCTTCCAGGTAACGGGCTTTCGCACCGTCGTCAGACGACCAGGCATCATTATTGCGATAACCGTACTGTGCCAAACGCATCTTGTCCAGACGCAGTGCCGGTTTGTACGTGGCGATGTGGTACGCCAGCCAGGATGCCCCAACAACAGCAGCACCGATAGCAATGGCAGGCCAACCCACGGCTGCAACTACCGCCGAGGCCGCACTAGCCACACCGGTGGCAATCGTCGGGATAGCACGCGTTACCGCAAACTTCCCAACATTCCACGCAGCTTTCCCGATAAGTGCGCCGGGTTTAAAGATACCCCACTTCGCCACTGTGCCGAGAATCGACCCCACGGTACCGAGGATGCTGACAATCGGGCCTATTAAAGGGAGGCTTGACAACATCCCCATAATCCCACCCTTCTTGCCACCACGTTTCGGTGGCGCTGCAGCCTCTTGTTCTTCCTTGGTGCGACGCCGTCTGCGGAAGAACTGGAAGTAGTCACGTTTCTCGTCCGACTCTTTCGGTTTGTTACGCCGACTGAATTTCGAGAACATGGTACGCAGCATCCCATCGGTTCCCCCCGCTTTCTCCACGGAGTCTCGCATGGTGTTGAACCAACCCATCTCCTGCAAGTCGACCATACGGTTCAGGCGATCTAACAACCGACTGCCCAATGACCGTGAACGGTCAGCGGCTGAACCAATAACATCCGACGCAGCCCCTTTCACTTTATCGACATCATCCTTAATCGCCGATTTGACTTTCTTGCCGGAAATACCTGCCCGCGCATTCAGATGCTGGCGGTAGAAATCTGCCACATCATCGTTACGGCCATGCAAGCGACGTTCAACTTCATAACGGGTACCGATATCAAAGCGACTGCCGCGGAACGAATCCACGATGTTACCTGCTCTGTCGCGCAGGTTGCCATATTCGTCACGAACGGTGTCCATCCCTTCACCAACACGCGACTGGAAGCGACCCCAACGTTTACCAAAACGGCGTTTCGCCATCACCTTGGCACGACGCAGCGCCTGTGATGCTTGGCCACGTAACCCTTTACCACCGCCAACATTTTTCTCCATCTGCTCCGTCCAACCTTCGTCTTCCGGTTCCCCGGCTAAACGTTTGTTGAGGAGTTTATAGATACGAATGAGGATGTGGTTGGTCTTACGGGCATTGGACATGGAGAACAGCGAGATACCACCCCCGCCACCGCCTTCGCGGTTTTGCCACCAACGGGTGAGTGGGTTGTTTTGGGCCATGTCTTTAAACTTGTCCCAGCCGTTCTTCGCTGCATCCCACACTTTCTTCGGTAAACTGGTCACGCGTGAGAAGGCCGCTTGAATACGGGACTTCTCTTCGCCTTCTGGAATCTCATTCAACCAGTCTTTCACCTTGGTCAGGAACGACCCGGCTTTCGGAGAAATGAAATCCAGAATGCGTTTGGGCAACTTAACCACTTTGTTGACACCGGTACCGGCTTTTTGTGCCAGTACCTGGAACAGGGCTTGTGCCTTGCCCCCTTTGTAGTAACGCAACTTCCCGGCTTTTGCCAAATCGGCAGCAGAGAGAATCAGGTTACCGGCTTCATCAACAATGTCGCGACCCAGGCGAATATCATCCAGCGACTTCAGCTGTTTCATACGTGCGCCAGAACCACTGGAGACCTGGTAGTATTCCCCGGCTTCCAGCTTAGCGCCTTGCAGCACGACGTTGCCTTTCTCGTCGTAGATATCACGGATACCCAGAACACCTTTTGCAAAGCCCGAGGCTGAGTTCCAGGCTCCTTCGAACCCACCGGTGATCAGCCCACGAATCTTCGACAGAATACCTGGCCCTTCCGACGGTCCGCCGAACTTCCCGCGTGCCCAGGCACCGAATTTACCCAGACGGTCTTTTGCCCCTTTTGCCAGGCGTCCGCCTAAGCGGCCTGCGCCAGCAACCGAGTCAAACAGTACCCCACCCCAACGACGCAGTAAGCCGTCTTCGCCGATAATGATGCGACGACGTCGACCGCCCCCACCAGGACCACCACCAGGACGTGGCGGGCCATGAATATCGCCGGTTGCGTCACCACCTTCACCACCGCCTGCCAATGAGGCCAACAACACACCCTGTTCATCCATGTTCTTCACATGTTCCAGGATTTGCTGTACCACACTCAGGTTGCTGGATTCGCGGATAGCGGCCACCACACGATCGGTATGGCCGGTTTGGTCTTGTGCCTGGTTACGCTGACTCAACAACTCCACAAAGTTCGTGGAGGTTTCGCCGTAGAGCACCGCGGCCAGCTGACGTGCACTGAGACCTTTGCCCCCTTTACCTTTCCCACGTAATGCAGGCGGTAAAGAAGTGTCATCCATTCCTGGACCCGCGTTGGCACCCATGCGACGCAGATAGTCCCCAAGCGCAGAACCGTTTTGCAGTTTCTTCGCAATTTCCTGCTCACGCGTCAGCGCACGACCGGTACGGGTTTTCCCCATGGCCAAATCGTTGAACAGGGTATAGGGATCGGACAGGTCTTTATCCACGCCGAACGTATCGTTCTTCGCATCGTAGTTAAAGATGCCTGCATCACGCAGCGCACGCTCACCGTAGATGTTTGCCGCTTCATCAATCATGTTCTGCCGGGCCGAGATAGACGACTGGATAGTCGCAATCCGAGATGACAGTTCATTACTGAGTTCAGCGTGTCCGCCGGTGAGGCCGTTAGAACGGGCCTGTAAGATGCCCTGGAGCTTCTCAGCGCCATTGCCACCCATGTGTCGCATTAAGTGGCTAGAGTCCTTGAGAATGGCTCCTACGTCGAATGCGCGGCCTTGTGAGGCACGAGACTCGATATAATCGGCCAGATGCTGACGTTCTTTCGCGGACAGCTCACCTTTGCTGTCAATAAAGTCAACCGTTTTGTTGATTGACCCTTGCAGACGCAAACGCTGTTCATCGTTAGCTACGGCTTTACGGACACGGTTGCCGATAACCTTACGGTCAACGAACCCACGACTGGTGATGTCGTATTCCATGTCTGCATGTTCACCGTAACCCCGCCGAATCGATTTGTTGATTTCGGATAACCAGGCTGGGATGATTTCCACCAGGGTTAAGTGGGCTTTACGGTCAAACTTAGCCGAACGGGTCATTGCTGCCCCGTCACGCTCATCCAGGAACGCCTTTTCTCGGTTCAGCGGTTGAATGATTCCCATCTCGTTTAAGAAACGGAAGATATCAGCCATTGGGCCATCGGTCTCTCCGGCAATCGCGGAGTTGGACAACGATGACAGGTTCTGGAGATTGAACTTACCGGCTTGCAGGCGTTTCATCACCTCCGGGTTCTTTTCCAGTTCCTCGCGTGACCACTTCTGGAGTTTCTCGATTTGCGGGCCTAAGAGTTTCTTGGCAAGCCAACCAGAACCCCAGCCAACCGCTTTATCACGGGCGTTGGTTTTACGCTTCTCGGCAGACAGTGATGAACTGTCTTCCATACCGAAGTCATCTTCGACGCCCATGCCGAGCAATTGCTCGAGCATCCCGCGCCCTTCACCAAAAACGTTGGAGATTTTCTTTTTGGTGTTCTCGCGAATCTGGTCGATAAACCCGTCAGCGTATTTCAGTGGGTTCATCCAGTCCGCCATCTGACGCTTGACGTTTGCCCAACGGACTTCGGAGAATTCTTCCTTCGCGTAATCCGGTAAGGCGGTGTTCTTCTGAATCGCTTCGAGTGCTGGCGTGTTACGGTCAAACTCGTCTTGCTTCAGTTTTGTCAAGTCCTGGATTGCAAACAAGGTTTTGTATTGCAGTTCCAGTTGCTTGCGCTGGACGTTTAAGAACACCCCACGGTTCAGGCTCGTGGTCAGACTGATGTCTTTCGCAATTCCGATGACCGTCTGGAACATCGCATCGGATTTCATCTCACGGATAGAATCACGAATACGGTCTTCGGTTGCCGTTTCACGCATGTCCCGCTGTTGCTCGTCGGTCTGTGGCCCGGAGCCACTGAACACTTCACCGAGCTCGCGATCCATCATCGCCTGTTTCGGGTCGTACTGCCCGTACTCCATCTGGTCAGACTTGGCCCACTTGTCAATCTTGCGGGTCAAGGCATCGGGCAAGTAGCGTTTCAGGGTTGGCCCTAACTGACGTGCTTGCTGTTTGACCATGCGTTCGGTCTTGACAAGCTCATCCTTCGTATGGGCAACTATATCCTTCCCCGCAGCAGCCACGTTCTGGTAGCCTTCGTAGGCATCTGCTGCTGGTTTTGGCATCCCTTTCAAGATGACTTGATCGCGCTTCCCTTTTGGCCAGATTGTGGAGAGGGCCGACTTACGCGCTGTGCGCAGTGTGTCGATAATAGGGTTACGACTCTTATCTGTATTTCGCGGTGGTTCACCGAAGTCATCCCAGTCATCCATCCGGTCGAGATCAAGATCGTCGAAGTCGTCTCTGCCTTTTTTAGCCATGTTGATAATTCCAATTCAGGAGCTTAAAAGTGAAAAAGCTAAACTGGGTTGACTTTTATTTATTAAACGTCAACAAGTCCCTGGTGTCGCAACTAAAACCCGTAACATCGACAGACACCTTTCAGGGGTTGACAAAAAACTTTCACCCTGAGGGACTGTACTCAACCGATATCTTCGGCCTGACGGGAAGTGAAGCGCGCGACAGTACATTCTCGTACATCGATATCAAACTGGATATCATTTCGCCCACCGTGTGTTTGGCTATGTTTCAGCTGAAACAGCTGTATGAAGAAATTTGTTCCGGGAAACGTTTTGCGACCTGGAACGAGAAAGAAAAAGATTTCGAGCCAGCGCTGCCCAGTGAAAAAGGTGCAGACACCGGCTTTAACTTCTTCCTGAGTCACTACAATGAACTCTCACCGGGCCGAAACGAGTCCATGCGCCGTGATGAGTCCGTGGATTTCTTCAACAAATTCCGACCCGTCAGTTTGAGTCGCTATGTGTTGGTACTGCCTGCCGGTCTGCGTGACCTGGTGGTACGTGCCGACGGTCGCGACCAGGAAGACGACATCGGGGGCTTGTACCGCCGACTCATTTCACTGGCCCGTGCGATACCGGACCGCAATGCGCGCACTGAGCTCACTGACCCGGTGCGGTGGAAACTCCAGCAGACCTTTAACGAAATCTGGATGTACTTCTTTAACATCCAGGATGGGAAGGGTGGCTTTGCTCGGCGTAAGGTCACGTCCCGTAAACTGCTGAACGGTACCCGTAACGTACTGTCTTCGTTCTCAACCGGTTCTAAAGTCATGGGCCGTGAGGATGAAGTAAGGCCAACCGATACGCGTATCGGCTTGTACCAAACATTAAAGGCGTTACTCCCGGTTGCCCAGTACAACATCCGCGAACGTTACCTCGGTAACATCCGTGCGGGTGACGGGAACCTGTATGGGATTAACACCAAAACCCTCAAGCGCGAATTCTTAGAAGTGCCGGGGAAGGTCTATGACCTGTTCTCCACCGACGATGGTATTGAATTGCTCATCAACCGCATGGAAGCTCGCGAGCTTCGTCATCAGCCGGTGATGATTGATAAAGACCACTACGTCGCCCTGATTTATCAGGACAAGAAGCACTTCAAAGTCTTTTACGACATTGAAGAACTCCCTGAGGGATTCTCGCGTAAACTGGTACGCGGAATTTCATTAGCTGAACTGCTCTACCTTTCCGGATACGATCTCTGGAATGACTACTTCTCATTCATTACTCGTTACCCTGTAACGGGTCGTGGATCGACTTACTCCTCGACCATAAGATTGGAGACCACGACGTCTTCGCTCTACTTAAAAGAGCTGGAAGATGACTGGACGAGCGTGAAACCTAAGGGGGCAACCAGCTTCCCTGACCGTAACGTCTCGACCTTCGTGGAGTCCATGGCTCCCCATCCTTCCCGACTGGGTGGACTGGGTGGTGACTACGACGGCGACACAGGTTCCGCCAACAGTCCGATGTCACAGGAAGCCCTCGAGGAGAACCGGAAGTGGGTCAATTCAAAGAACTACTGGTTTGCGACTGACGGCAGTTTCAAAGTCCAACCTGTCAACAATGTGATTAAGCGTGCGACGCAAGCGCTGTTGAAATGACCATAAGGCTCGACTATGCTTCTCATTAAGCAGTTTAACCAACGCTTCTCAGTGCGTAAGACGGATGAGTTCGGGAAACCCCGTATCATTCCGCTGGAGAAGTTGCAGATTCCGCGTGGGGCTGTGTATCATGCCATCGACCTTGACCAGGTCGTTCTGGCTCCACCGGTCACCACTCCGATTCTCCAGGACTTGGAAAAGCCTGCGCAGATTCGTCATCATTTTAAACTGCCTGAGGAAGGCATCTCTGGTCATCCGCGTATCAAACCGGTACAAGGTCAGGAGAAAGCGATTTTCGCCTATCACCGTGCTAACCGCAACTTCCGTCGTTTGTCTTCGGATGCGCTGGTACGTAAAGACCTGAAAACGCTGCTGATTGAAAACTACACCCCGATGCTGTCGCACTATATCTACCCGGACACGCAGCTGGCCTGGTACGACCGTCTGCGCAACATCATGGTGTTAATGACGAACCAGTTCAAATACGATACCGCTGAGTATCTGCGTCAGAACTATTTCGTCATCGAACTGGGCTCTACCCTGCCCGCGTTCACCAAATTCCAGACCACCTTCAATGACCGTGTAAAAACCAAGCTGGAAAAGTTTCAGGACTTTAACCTGCTGTGGTTACTGGAAATCTTTACCTGGGCTTACGGGCACCAGAAAGATTCCCTGTTTGACGGCATGGACATCACTCAGCTGTCACGCATGAACTTTATCTTCACCCACAACAGCGGCTTCACGTCACTGAACATGGGTGTGGTAGAGAAAATGCGTAAGTCCTCAGGTGGGCGTTTAACTGACGACCAGATGGCGCGCAACTTCTACAAAACCCTGGTTCAGGTGATGACGCAGTCTCCGTCTGACGAGTACGATGCGGAGTTCCTGACCCCAGAAGGGGAAGAACGTATCGTAACCCGTGACGACGTAGAAGAAGACAACGTCGATGTCATGGATGACGAAGAACTCACCGATGATGTCGCGGTGGAGTCTGATAACGGTTTCGATGAGAAAGAAGACCTGGTTATCGAA